>JACZKY010021887.1_pt1 | contig 113209 bp, 96 predicted proteins | sample 8237611 | NCBI WGS metagenome assembly JACZKY01 (sample SAMN16148055, study PRJNA663545) | marine sediment metagenome | biome: sediments and biomass from bioreactor inoculated with such sediments; feature: coastal sediments; material: methane- and iron-fed bioreactor; isolation source: Bothnian...
CTTACAGCGTATCGGCCGCGGGAAACGATCCGCCTTGCGTGTGATGTACCAGCTCACGGGCAAAGCAAAGATTGAACCTAAGCTGAGGTTTATCGAGACGGGCAGGGCAGTGGTCGAGAGAGTGTGGAAGCCGACCTTCTCTGAGGCGCTCGACCGTGCGTTCCGCACGGCGAGGTAAGTCTTTGGTTTCATAGGTACTTCCGGCGACCTTTCACCGCGGGTAACGCGCGACCCCGATCGTTTTCTACCGTCAGAATATTTTTACCCATTTCACTACACAAACGAGGCCCCATGAAGGTCACGCTGGTCGACATCCAGCGGGTGATCCCGTACGCCCGCAACCCCAGGAAGAATGAGGCTTCCGTTGCCAAGGTGGCCGCCTCCTTGAAGGAGTTCGGTTGGCGGCAGCCGATCGTCGTCGACAGTGAAATGGTCATCGTCGTCGGGCACACCCGGTACCTAGCCGCCAGGCAGCTCGGGATGGAGCAGGTCCCGGTTCACGTAGCGGAAGGTTTGTCCCCGGCGCAGGTCAAGGCGTACCGGATCATGGACAACCGTTCACACGAGGATTCCGAGTGGGACGACTCCCTCCTGGCGCTGGAACTGGCGGATCTTAAAGACGAGGATTTCGACCTGGAACTGACCGGCTTCGACGACGACGAACTCGCGGAGAAGATAGCCGCGGGAATCGTGGGGACGGCGGGCTTGACCGACCCGGACGATGTACCGGAACCACCGGACGAGGCGATCACGCAGCCAGGGGATATCTGGATCCTCGGAGATCACCGGCTGATGTGCGGAGATTCCGGGAGCCCTGAGGATCTGGACCGGCTGCTGGCCGGCGCAAAGGTCCACCTGGTGAACACCGACCCGCCGTACAACGTGAAAGTAGAGCCCCGCAGCAACAACGCGATCGCCGCGGGGAACAGTTCGTTTACGAAGACGCATCATCAGAGCATGGATCTCGCCCTCCATCCGGAGAAGAGTAAGCCTACCACCACGAAGATGCGAGCCAAGGACCGTCCGCTTACCAACGACTTCGTTTCCGACGAGGCGTTCGACAAGCTCCTGCGGGGATGGTTCGGGAACATTTCCCGGGTGCTCGAGCCCGGACGGGGCTTCTATATCTGGGGCGGGTACGCCAACTGTGCGAACTATCCGCCGGTGCTGAAGGCGGCCAAGCTCTACTTCTCCCAGTCGATCATCTGGGTGAAGGAGCACCCCGTGCTCACCCGGAAGGATTTCATGGGCAACCACGAGTGGTGCTTCTACGGCTGGCGGGAAGGGGCCGCGCACCTCTACATCGGGCCCAACAATGCCACAGACGTCTGGTCGGTTAAGAAGGTCAATCCGCAGAGCATGGTCCATTTAACCGAGAAGCCAGTGGAGCTCGCCGTGCGGGCCATGCAGTACTCCTCGCGTTCGGGGGAGAACGTCCTGGACTTGTTCGGGGGAAGCGGATCCACGCTGATCGCCGCGGAGCAGACGGGCCGGAAGAGTTTCCTGATGGAGCTCGATCCGCCTTATTGCGACGTGATCGTCCAGCGGTACGAGAACTTCACCGGGAAGAAAGGGGAGCGGATTACGACTCAATCTGTTTCTGCCGTGTCCTCAGCCAGTACCTTCAGGTAAGCGTTATAGGCGTAGACGCGGTCGCGCTGCCTGCCGGTGGTCTCGCTTAAGATCCCCGCCTTACAGAGGGCATCGATGGCTTTCCCGGCGGTCGGCTTGGTGGTTGCCAGCAGTTCCATCGTGCTCGGCAGCGTGATGATGGGTTGCTCCGGCAGAAAATCAAATAGCCGGATGGCGGTGACGGTCGTCGCTTCATGATTCGTAACTGTACTACGGTCCCTGCCAAGGAGCGCAAATAGCCGGCGAGCGGCGTTGACGCCGTCCTCGGCAGACTCGCGGACACACTGCAGGTAGAAGGACGTCCAGCCTTCCCAATCGCCGTGCGTGCGTACTTCCAGAAGGTGCCGGTAGTATTCCTGCCGGTGTCGCTTGAAGGCAAGGCTCAAGTAAAGAAGCGGAGATTCCAGGAAACCCCACTGCTCCAAGAGGAGCGAGACGAGCAATCGCCCGATGCGGCCGTTCCCGTCCAGGAACGGGTGGATGGTTTCGAACTGGGCGTGCGCTATCCCGGCACGGACCAGGGGGGGAAGAGGATCGCTTTTGTGAATCCATCGTTCGAGATCGGCGAGGGCTTTCGGGACCTCGCTCGCGGGCGGAGGCACGAACAGGGCGTTCCCCGGACGGGATCCACCGATCCAGTTCTGCGAGGTACGGATGGTGCCAGGCTGCTTGTCAGCACCCCGAGCGCTGCGCATCAGCCGCTTGTGGATCTCGCAGAGAAGTCGGGTGGAAAGGGGCAGCCCCTTCGGCTTGGCGATCTCCGCGCGGGCGTAGGTGAGAGCCTCGACGTAGTTGCAGACCTCCTTCACTTCTCCCGGGCGCTCTGCTTTCTGGGTGGCCTCGTAGGCCAGGACGTCCATCAGCGTGGCCTGGGTGCCCTCGATCTGCGACGAGATAACGGCTTCCTTGCGCACGAAGCCGTACAGGAACCAGTTGGCGCTGGGCACCATAGCGGCGGCAACGGCAAGTTGCCCGATGGTGGAAAGCGCTTCGGCATGAAGGCGGGCGAGGTCGCCTTCGATTCGAAGTGGGGGATCCTTCGGGGGAAGCGGATGAGGGATGAAGGCGTTGACCTTCTCATTCCCGACTACAGTCGTTTGGTACGTGCCGGTCACTCGGGACATGTTTTGGAAAGCCTCCTTTACTTAAGGATGCCGTTAGTAAAGACATCTTACTTTACGGGAAGCTTAAGTCAAGGTCTCTTTACTAGGCTGTCTGTGTGAGAATTCCGGTTCGGAGCGGGTCCCCATGGCGAGCACATGGCTGTTTAAGTACATCCTGGCCGAGGAGCGGCAGAAGTATGAGGCGCAAGGTTGGGAGGTCCTAGGCCCTGCCCTTTGCCTTGGAGGCTGGGAAACGTTGCTTGTCCGACGCAGGGCCTAAATGGCTGCTAAGGCCACCTATCCCGTCAACGTCATCTCCAAGCTGCTGGACTTAACTATCCGCCGGGTCTACCAGCTGACCAACGAGGGAGTGATCCCACGTGCCGAGAAGGGGCGCTATGAGCTCGTCCCTGCAGTCCAGGGATACATCCGCTATCTACGGGATCGGGCCATCGGGTCGGACGCGCTTCCCGACGAGGCCGCCCGTACAAGTAGGGCGCGGCTGATCAAAGCCCAAGCTGAGGCCCAGGAGATGGAGAACGCCAAGGTCCGCGGGGAGCTGCTGCCTAGGGAACCGGTGGAGCAGGCCATAGGCGCTGCTTTTGGGGTCGTCCGCAACCGGATCCTGGCGATCGACAAGAAGCTGCCGATGCGGGTGCTGGGATGCAACTCCCTGCCCGAGATCCAGGCAATTTCGAGCGAGATGCACTATGAGGCCTTGAGCGAGCTTGCAAACTTCGATCTGTCACGAAGCCCAGGAGGAGGCGATCTGCTTAACGCTCAGGAGGGCGCTTCGGGCGCTGACCCCGCCTCCGAAGCTGAAGGTGAGCGAGTGGTCGGATCAGTTCCGAAGGCTGTCGCCCGAAAGCAGCGCCGAGCCCGGCCAGTGGTTCACGACCCGGGCTGAGTACCAGCGGGGAATGATGGATGCAGTTTCCGACCCGTCCATCGAGACCGTGGTGATTATGTCGTCTGCCCAAGTGGGCAAGACGGAAGTGATCAACAACGCAATCGGGTTTCACATCCATCTGGACCCAGCTCCGATCCTGCTAGTTCAACCGACGATCGAGATGGCGGAGACCTGGTCCAAGGACCGGTTTGCGCCGATGCTGCGCGATACACCGGTACTGCGAGGGCTGGTCAAAGATCCTCGCACCCGGGACTCGGGGAATACGCTTCGGCAAAAGGCATTCCCCCGCGGGCAGATCGCGATGGCCGGGGCGAACTCGCCGGCGTCGCTGGCCTCAAGACCCGTGCGCCTGGTGCTGCTGGACGAGGTAGATCGGTTTCCGCCGTCCGCCGGCACAGAAGGCGACCCGGTCCGGCTGGCGACCAAGCGGACTGCAAATTTCTGGAACCGCAAGATCATCCTCACCTCGACCCCTACGACCAAGGGGGCCTCGAGGATCGAAGCCGCCTGGGAGGAGTCCGACCAGCGGATCTACGAGGTGCCTTGCCCGGTGTGCGGGGGTTTTCAGACGCTTAAATGGGGCCAGGTCAAATGGGAGAAGGGCCCCAAGGGAAACGTCGAAGGCGTCCGGTACGAGTGCGAGCATTGCCAGGCACAGCTACAAGAGCCTGATAAGCACCGGATGATCCGGAATGGCCGGTGGGAGATCACCCAGCCTTGGATCGAGAAAACGGCAGGTTTTCACATCAACGAACTTTATTCCCCGTGGTCCTCCTGGGCCGGGGTGGTGGAGAACTTCCTCGAGGCCAAAAAACGCCCCGAGACGTTGCGGGTGTGGGTCAACACCTCCCTTGGCGAGACCTGGGAGGAGGAAGGTGTCACCGTCGACGACGCGGCGCTGGGCGGCCGGAGGGAGGATTACGGGGTCGGGGATCCTCTTCCCGAGGGGGTCTTGCTCCTTACCGCCGGCGTGGATGTGCAGGACGACCGGATCGAGGCCACCGCGTGGGGTCTTGGACTGGGGGAGGAGTCCTGGGTCGTCCAGCACGCGGTCTTCCGTGGGAACCCGGAGACCTCCTTAAAGGTCTGGCGGGACGTAGATGACTGGCTGTTGAAGACCTGGCCGCATACCAGCGGAACCGCACTTAGGATCGCCGCTGCCTGCGTGGACTCCGGAGGTCACGCTACCCAGCAGGTCTACGACTTCTGCCGCAAGCGGGAGGCTCGCCGGATCTGGGCGATCATCGGTCGGGCGGGGGCGGGACTACCGCTGATAAAGATCACCCCAAGGCGTACCCGCCAGAAGGTGGTTTTGGGGATCGTCGGGACGGACACCGGCAAGGGGTTGCTCTTCTCCCGGCTGGGCTTGGGTGAGTTTGGACCTGGATATATCCATTTCCCGAGGGATGTAGACGAGGAGTACTTCCGTCAGCTGACCGCCGAGAAGTTGATGACCAAGCATGTTAAGGGAATCCCGACGCGGGTCTGGAAGAAGATCCGGGCCCGCAACGAAGCGCTGGACTGCGCGGTGTATGCCTTTGCGGCGTACGCATCGCTTAACGCCAACCTGGAACGGATCGCAGCTCGTACCGAGGCGCAAGTTGAGAAGGCCAAAGCCCCACCGCCGAAGCCGGAAGAAAGCCACAAATCTGGGGTAAGGCTCCCAGTCACTTTCGCTCCCCGCAGGGGCGGTTGGATGAAGAGGTGGTAAGAATTTGAACATTCCAGCACAGCTTCAGGTCGGTGATACCTGGCAATGGACAGAAAGTCTGTCCGACTACCCGGCCTCTGCTGGTTGGGCGCTGTTCTTTTCACTCTACCGATATGGGCAGTCGGTATTACAGATCGAAGCTTCGCCTTCCGGGGATGATTATTCGGTCAGCATCCCGGCTGCGAACACCGCTGGCAAGGTGGCCGGGGAGTGGCAGTGGACGGCTTACGTCTCAAAGGACACCGATCGCTTCACGGTAGGGACTGGAAAAGTGAAATTGAAGCCCGACTTCTCGGCAGCGACCTCTTCGACCGATCTTCGCACTGACGACGAGAAGATCCTCGACGCCCTTCTAGCCTCCCAGCAGCGGCGGGCTACCAAGGAGCAGGAATCGATGCAGATCGGTGGCCGGGCGATCCGGTACCTGGCGCCCGACGACCTGGAGCGGATGATCGGTATCTATACCTACAAGGTCAAAGCACAGCAGGGACGATTGCGGCGAACGGTTCTGACGCGGTTCGGAGGATCCACGTGAGTTTGATCTCCCGGATTGCTGCCAGGCTGGGGTATATGCCGGTAAGTGTGCCCGCAAGAAGTGGCCGGCGAGCGTATGCCGCCGCGCGACTTACGAACCTCACCTCCGACTGGATTATGTCTCCAGTGTCGGCGGATGCAGACCTAAACGCAGGTATGGTCCCGGTGCGGGTGCGGGCTCGGGACCTGGCGCAGAACAACGACTATGCCAAGGCATACCTAAGGGCGCTTAAGAAGAATGTGGTGGGGGCAGACGGCTTCACGTTGCAGGTCAAAGCGGTCGATCACGTCACCGACCCCAAGACGGGCAAAGCCTCCCCCAAACCTGATGCCTTGGCAAACGCCATCCTCGAGCAGGCTTTTGCCAATTGGAGCAAGGCGGGGATCTGCGAGGTGTCGGGACGTTTTTCGTTCCGAAAGGTCCAGGAGCTCGCCATCGAAACCGCCGGCCGAGACGGAGAGGTCTTCCTACGCATCGTTCGGGGCAAAACCGCGCGAAACAAATACGGCTTCGCCCTCCAGCTAATCGAGCCGGATTACGTCGACGAGACGTACAACGCCACGCTACAAAACGGCAGCGTGATCCGCCTGGGAGTCGAGATCGACTTGTGGCGACGGCCGGTGGCCTATTGGATCCGTAAATTCACCCCAGGGATGGATATTTACGGAGCGCCGCTTGCGGCAACGGAGCGGGAGCGGATCCCTTCCTCCGACATGATCCATTTCTATGATCCGGAGAGGGTGGACCAGACCCGCGGGATCTCCTGGCTGGTTCAATCGATGATCCGGATGCGGCATTTAGGGGGCTACGAGGAAGCGGCGGTCGTTAACGCTCGGGCGGGTGCCTCGAAGATGGGGTTTTATAAGCCCGGAATCGCAGGGGAGGAGTACACCGGGGACGCAACGACCGACCAGGGCAATCCTGTCAGTTCGGTGGAGCCCGGGGTCAACGAGATCCTCCCGCCTGGGTGGGAGTTCATCCCCTACGAGCCCAAATACCCCGACCAGCAGTACGACGGGTTCGTGAAGTCGACCTTGCGCGGGATGTCCGCGGGACTGGGAGTGGCGTTCTCCTCCCTCTCCAACGACCTCTCCGATGTGAACTTCTCCTCCATCCGGGCAGGACTGATCGAGGAGCGGGAGACCTGGAAGAGCCTGCAGAAGCTCTTCGTCGAATCGGTAAACGACCGGGTGTATTCCGAATGGCTGCTGATGGTCTTAACCACGGGGGCGGTCAACCTGCCCCTTTCCCGGTATGAGAAGTTCAACGTTCCTAAATGGACAGGGCGCCGCTGGGCATGGGTGGATCCTTTAAAGGACGTGGAGGCCAACAGGGCTGCCGTGGCGGCCGGGTTCAAGAGCGCTACAACGGTCATCAACGAGATGGGCGGAGACCGGGAGGACGTCTACCAGGAGATCGCCCAGGATCAGGATTACGCCAAATCCTTAGGGCTTACCTTCGATTACTTCGTAGGAGGAAAGGCAAATGAACAAAGCAACCCCGAAGAAGATGGGGCCGCCCCCGGGGGAGAGGTTCTACCGAGCGGTGGCGGTGGAAACGGGAAAGACGCAACCGGAGGGGCGAACGGTCGAGATCGCCTTCTCCTCTGAAGTTCCGGTCGTTCGCTGGTGGGGGATCGAGGTGCTCTCCCACGATATAGGAGCGATGGACATGTCCCGGATGCAAAGCGGGGCACCGGTCTTGATGGACCACAACACGAAGGATCTGGTGGGGGTGGTGGAGGAGTGCCGCTGCGATCCTGACAAGATGGGCCGGGCGGTCGTTCGTTTCTCCAAGTCTTCCCGCGCGGAAGAGGTGTTTCAGGACATCCAGGACGGCATCCGGAAAAACGTCTCCGTGGGGTACGAGGTCAACGACGCCAAGGAACTCGACGTGAAAGAGATGCCCCGGGAGCTGGTGGAGCTTTCTGCCCGGGAGAAGCTCCCGGTGTACCGGGTAGGCTCCTGGACTCCGATGGAGATCAGCATGGTGGCGGTACCCGCCGATCCGACGGTCGGGGTGGGGAGAGGTGAAGAATCTGCCGGGACGCAGGCTCCTGCGCCCATCGAGATACTGGCCAACGCAGTTTTAGAAAAAAAGGAGGAACGAATCATGCCGGAAGAAAAGGGTAAAACCCCCGAAGAGATCCTGGCCGCGGAGCGGGCCCGGGTGGAGGAGATCAATGCGCTCAGCTCCCGACACAACCTGCCCACCGAGATCCGAGATAAGGCGCTCAAAGAGGGGGTAACCGTCGAGGCGTATCGCGGGATCGTCCTCGACCGGATTGGTACCGAGAAGCCGCTCGTTCCTCCTCCGGGCGAGGTGGAGATGTCCAAAAAGGAGGACCAGGAGTATTCCATCGTCCGGGCGCTGCTGGCCTCGGCAACCGGGGACTGGAACAAGGCTCCCTTCGAACTCGAGGTCTCCCGGGAGATCGCCAAGAGGTTAGGGAAAGAATCGAAGGGGTTCTTCCTGCCCACCAACCTCTCCGTCCGCGCTCCGCTGTCGGCTGGGGTGACTGCAGCGGGTGGCGCGGCTGTCCAGACGACTCTTTATCCTCTGATCGAACTTCTCCGCAACCGGATGATGGTTCGCAATATGGGGGCCAGTGTCTTTTCCGGTCTGCAGGGCAACATCGCCTTCCCACGGCAGACCGCTGCGGCGACGCTCTACTGGACGGGCGAGGTTCCGGCATCGGATGTGACGGAGTCCGAAGCAACGTTTGACCAGGCGGTCTTAACTCCCAAAACCGCACAGGCAACCACGGCCTACTCCCGTCAGTTGCTTGCTCAGGCCTCCATCGACATCGAGTCGTTCGTGAGAAACGACCTGGTCCGGATCAACGCTCTCGGGCTGGACCTGGCGGCGATTAACGGGAGTGGCTCCTTGAACCAGCCCCGGGGGATCCTGAATCAGACCGGCATCGGATCGGTGGCAGGCGGAACGAACGGTCTAGCCCCTGGTTGGAGCCACATCGTGGGACTGGAATCCGCCGTGGCAAATGCCAATGCGGATCTGGGGGAACGCGGCTACCTCACGAATACTTCGGTCCGCGGGAAGCTTAAGCAGGTCCAGAAGGCGACGTACCTGGACTTCATCTGGAAGGACGCTCCCGGAGGCAACGGCATCGGGGAGATCAACGGCTATAAGGCCGGCGCCTCCAACCAGGTGCCCTCCAACCTCACCAAGGGGACCTCGGCGGGCGTGTGCTCGGCGATCATCTTTGGCAACTGGAGCGAACTCCTGATCGGAGAGTGGGGCGTCCTGGAACTGATCACCGACCCGTACGCCCAGAAGAAGAAGGGGAACATCGAGGTTACCTCCTTCATCATGGCGGACATCAACGTCCGCCACGCGGTGTCGTTCGCCGCGATGGTGGACGCGCTGACCGTATAGTCCGCGAAATAACCAACGAACTCAGAAGGGGCTCTCCGCGTGAGGGCTTTTTTCATTTCTAAAAGGAGAAAACGATGAAGGTAAGAACTTTGAAGGCCTGCGGCATCGGCGGGATGCACGTTCTGGTCGGGGAGATCGTCGATGTGACGAGGGAGGACGCCAATACCTTGTTCGGCTACGGCCTGGCCGAGGAAACCACGGACGAGGAAGTAGCTGGAAAGAAGGGAAAGAAGGCGGGGGAGTAGGAATTGATCGATCCGGATATCGACGCCTTCTTCGCCACGGACGTCTTCGGCCAAATGGCGACCTACACTCGCTTCGGCTACCCGTCCGTCTCCATTCCTGTGATCTTCGATGCCTCCGGGTCGGTCGCCACTTTGGCCGATGGGACGGAATACGAGACAACCGCCCCGAAGGTCCTCTGCAGGACGGAGGACGTCAGAAACGCTGCCCATGGGGATACGGTGACGGTCGATTCCAAGGCCTACAAGGTCATCGGGATCTCCCCGGACGGGGCGGGGGTTACCACGCTGACCCTCTCGGAGGATGCCGATGGCTGACGCTGCCAGGAGGGATAGCATCGTTACCTCCATCGTCACTCGACTCAAAGGGATCCTCGTTTCCTCGGGCTACCGGACCGACGCTGGCCGGAACGTGTTCCTCTGGCGTACGACCCCGCTAGGAGCGAACGAGGTTCCGGGGTGCATCGTACGGGATCCGGACCGGCGGGTCACGTACGAGTACTCCGATACGGTTCGGGATTACGAGCTGATCCTCGAGGTGGTAGGGGTAGGCTCTCCGGGCAATCCGGACAATCTTGGACCCGTAGGAGACGACATCTACAAGGCCCTGCTCGAGGGGGATCGCACCTTCGGTGGGATGGTAAACGATATCACCCCGGAAACTGACGAGAAGGTGTACGACCACCAGGCTCAGCGCATCGGGGCCCTGCTGATTCGATTCAAGGTCCGCTACCGGACCCCTTAACCCAAACACACGGAGCGATTGCGATGGAAGAGCGGGTTGGCAGCTTTATCGCCGACGAGGACGGTACCTTGCGCCCGAACCTGGACGATGAAGCGATGCGCAAGCGCGAGAAATTGAAAAGGCTCAGTCTGCCCAAAGATGAGGAGGTGACCGACGATGGGGAACGCGGAACGCAAATCCCTGATCCTGGCCAAGATCGAGACGACGTATAACACCGACTCCATTCCTGTCGTCGGGACAGATGCCATTATCGCCGGCAAAGTGGACTACTCTATCGGCGGCCGCTCTCTGGAGCGGGATGTTGTCCTGCCAACCTTCGGTAAACTTGCCCCTGGCAACGTCGGGGAATCGATCAAGATCTCCTTCCCCGTAGAGGTCCGCGGGTCGGGCTCCGCAGGCACTGCCCCCCGGACCGGATGCCTGCTTCGGGCCTGCAATTTGACGGAGACGATCACCGCAGGGGTATCAGCCTCCTACGGACCCAACAGCACGTTGGACGCTGAGTCGGTGACCCTCTATTTCTATGCGGACAACATCCTCCACAAGGCCACTGGCTGCGTGGGGAATGTGAAGCTCTCGGCAAAAGCAGGGGATTACGGCAAGCTCGACTTCGAGTTTACGGGGATGTATTCCGGATCGGCCTCCTCGGACGCCTCGCCTTCCACCCCGACCTTTGGGGATGCCGCCATGGTCCCGAGATTCGTCTCGGCATCGTTCGCCTTCCAGACCACCGCCCTGGCCATCGAGAGCTTCGAGGTCGACCTTGGCAATTCCATCGGGGCCCGCAAGGACGCCAACTCCGCCACCGGCATTACTCGGTACTTCATCAACGACAGGGCCGTGAAAGGGTCCTTTGATCCGGCAGTTGCTGCTCTTTCGACCTTCAACCCGTGGACGAAATGGGACCAGGCAAGCTTAGGGGCCATTACCGCGACAATCGGCTCGACGGCGGGGAATCGCGTGGTGGTCTCCTCGCCCAACTGCTCCTTAACCGACGCCCCGAAGTACGGCGAGCGGGAGGGGGAGAGGATCTACCAGCTGGGGTTTGGCTGCTACCCGACGCTTGCCGCCGGCAACAACGAAATCCAATTTCTGTTCAGTTAGTCAGGAGAGATATCCATGCGGGATTTAAAGAAAACCGACCGCAATAAGGTGGTCCTGGACGATGCGGTCAGCGGAACGAAGATCGGTATCTACTACAGCACACCGAGCGCTTCTCAGATCCGCTCCTACCGGCAGCAGTCGGTCCGCCGCAAAGGGGGGAAGGTTATCGTCGATACCTTCGGCCCGGCGCTCAAATGCGGCCTCGAGATCATCACGGGGTTTGACGAGGAGTCTTTCGGGTACGACGGATCCCCCATCTCCTCGGATCCGGATTCTCCGAATTACCGGGAGGACTGGAAAGGACTCCTCGAGGAGACTGCCGCCGACGTGGTGACCCTGGTGGCCCAGATCGCTTTCGATGGAGTGAAGACCGACCGGTTGGATGATATCGAGCTCGGAGGGGAGACCGAGGACGTACTCCCTTTGGGGTAGAGCTCCAACATTTAAGGGAGAACTGCGATGAGAAAAAACGCCGGGAGTGCTTGAAAGGCTGTGGCACCCTGTCCAACCTCTCCGCCGTCTGCGAGCGGTGCGAGCATAAAGAGCCGTATCTCCCATCGGATTGGTTTGCCCACATCTGGTTTTTGTACTGTCTGCAGCGGGGTGGATACCCATTCGCTCAGGACGACCTGTCGCTGGAGGAGTGGATGGCGCTGGGAGAGCTGAAGGCAGAACTCGATGCATGGAAGGTTGCGGATGGCCAATGAGCGCGAGATAAAGATCGTCCTTCGAGCAGACGGCACCGCCGCGATCGCCGGGATCCGCTCCGTGGGATCGGAGGTCGACGGTCTGGGATCCAAGGCTTCCTCCTTTGCTCAATCCTTCCAGAAGAACTGGGCGGCGGTCGGTGCGGGGGTCACCGCCGCGTACCTTGCCCTACAGAAGATCTGGGGCGCGATGGACGCGGCGGCACAGTACCAGGAAAAGATGGAAACGCTCAACGCCCTGACCTCCCAGTACGGAATGACCGCTCAGAACCTCACCCGGGCGATTAAAGACAACTCCCAAGGACTAGTGGATGTGGCAACAGCGGCCAATGTCGCCGCAGATGCCCTCGGTAAGGGGCTGGACCCTCAGCAGGTCGCGCAGATTGCGAAGTGGGCGCCTACCTTGGCGGATTTCTCCGGAGGGGTGCAGAGCACCTCCCAGGCGTTTGAGACGCTCACCCAGTCAATCGCCAACGCAAGAGACCGCGGGATCGTGCAGCTGATGGGCGCGACGATCGATTTGGAGGCGCGGTTGGGGAGTCAGTACCAGACGATGTCGAAGGTGGAGCGATCAACCGCCGCCTACAACCTCGTCGCGGAGCAGATGGCCAAGATCCAGGCGGTCACCGGGACCGAGGCGAATTCCGCTGCCGACCGGATGGAGCGGTTCAACAACTCACTTATCCAGGCCAAGATCTTCCTCGGCCAGCTGCTCCTGGTCGTTGGACAGCCGTTCATGGCGGTCTTCAACGCCGCCCTGGCAGTTGTAGCCGGCGTCGCTGCCGGGATCGGCTCCGTCGTAGCCAATGTAGCCTGGCTGACCGACATCTTAAAGATCACCGAGGGTGCGGAGAAGAGGGTGATGGCCTGGACGAACGAGGCGTTCGCCTTCGCGGCCGACCAGGCCGGCCAGGCCAGGGACAACCTGATCGGGGGCGTCGAACAGCTCCTGTCTCTCGGCCAGATCGGGGCGACAACGGCTACCAGGGTCGCGGTCGATCTTGCGGCTGGCAGCGGGGCGAACACGAAGGCGCTAGAGAAGGCGGCGGAGGAGAGAAAGAAGGCGATCGAGGCGGAGGCCAAGGACTGGGGAGCCTTGGCACAAGTGCGGATCGATGAGGACGAGGAGGTGGCAAAGGCCCTCTCCCGTTCCCTTGCGGAGAAGGTTCGGCAGGTGGACGAAGCTCTCAAGTATCGCCAGGAGAAATCGGCCGAGTATTACCAGTGGGAGATCGACGAGATAAACCGCGTCATCGTCGAAGGTTACGACAAGTGGCTCGAGGCGGAAATGCGCCTCTTCGAAATCCGCCGTGAGCAGCGGGACCTGCTGTTTGCCTCCAACATGGCCCAAACCCAAGCAGCGCTATCCAACATCGGTGGAACGGAGATGTCCGCCAATGTCGAGATGCTAGGGTCGCTGGGTGCAGGAACCGACCCCTACACGCAGGACTTCGAGCGCTGGAAGGTCCTCCAGGACGAAAAGCTGACCTACCTGGTACAAATCGGCGCCAGCCAAGCCGAGTGGGATGCCGCGTTCAAAGAGGAGGAGCTTCGTCGGGAGGAGATGCTGACCCAGCAGAAGATCGCCATGGCAACGGCGTCTTTTGGGGTCATGGGAAACCTAGCGGCTGCGATGTACGCCGCCAGCGGCAACCGGTCTAAGGAAGCCTTCAATCTGATGAAAGCGATGCGGATCGGGGAGACGGTGATGAACACTTACTCTGCCGCCGTGGGCGCCTACCAGGCCATGGCTTCTATCCCCTACGTCGGCCCGGCCCTCGGGGCCGCCGCGGCCGCCGCGGCGATCGCCTTCGGCATGGCGCAGGTTCGAGCGATCACATCCATGAAGCCGGGCGGCACGGGAACCGCCTCCGGGCGGGCTTCTGTTCCTTCCATCTCCGGCACTGGCATGGGAGAGGCGAGATCCGCCGTTTCCGAGCCTGCGGAAAAAGCATCACCATCACCCACGGTTAACGTCCATATCTACGGCAACGTCGTGGACCACGATAAATTCGCCCGGGAGCTCGTTCCCGCGATCACCAAGGCGATTGGAGACGGGGTCGCATGAATCCGGTCATCCTCTACGACAACCGGTTCCTGGATGGAGTGGTTTTGGCAACCGATACCGCCGCCGGGTTCAACGTCTTGAATATCACGGACTTAAAACCCTTCACCTGGTGGAAGGCGGCCTCTGCCGGGATCAAGTATTTATCCGTTGATTGCGGAACTGACAAGGATGCGGACTGCCTCGGGGTGATCGGGCACGACCTGGCGTCCTTGGGGGCGCAAGTGTGGGTGGAGTCGTCAGACGATGGGGTCGACTGGACGGAAAGAATGACGGTTATTAACCCCACAAGCGACAGGGCATTCTTGCAGTTATTCGGCGGTGCAACGGCTCGCCATTGGCGGGTAGGGATCGACTCGCCAGATTCTGCACCTTCTGTCGCCGTCGTCCTTCTCGGCTCGAGGATGACCTTCCCGTTTCCGGTGGACGCGCCGTTTGCGCCGGTCAATGAGCAGGTGGAAACGGTGGGCAAGAAAAGTAAGACCGGGCATCTCCTGGCGCACCACGTCAAGTACAAGCCGTTCACCATCTCCGCCCGGCTCTCGTGCGTGCAACGGAGCTGGCTGGAGTCGATTTTCCTGCCGTTCTGGTTGGACTATGGGAGCGACCTCCATCCATTTTTCTGGGCGTGGGATCTCGGAGCATACCCGGACGATGTCCGGTTTGTCCGATTCGAGCCCGGATACACCTATGCGCCTCAAGTGTCGGTCTTAAGTCACTACGATTCCATCAGCCTGGAGCTGGAAGGCGTGAGGGAAAACGTACCGGCAACGGCTCCGCCGCCCCCGCCGCCCATCCTTCAATGAGTGAATTCCGAAAACTTTAAGGGAGGTTTGACCCATGCCGTACTCGACCGCTGGAAAGAATCTGATGCTCGACGCTCTTCGGGGGACCAATCCGACGGTGGCTGTGGCGTACGCCTCCCTGCACACGGGGAGTCCCGGGGACGACGGAGCAAACGAGTTGACCGGAGGAACTCCTGCGTATGCACGCAAAGCCATCACGATGGCGGCCGCAAGCGCAGGCGCGATCGCGGCATCGAACCAGCCGGTGTTCGACGTGCCGGCCTCGTCGACCGTCACGCACGTGGGTTTTTGGTCGGCGGTCTCCGGGGGGACGTTCTTGGGATATGCCGATGTTACGGACGAGACTTTCGCCTCGCAGGGGACCTATACGCTCACCAGCGCGATCCTCGATCTGAACCTGTAGCAGATCCTGGTGATCAACTGAGGCATGGAGGACTGAATGCCTGTTCGAATCTATATCGCTCCGCAAATCGGGTCGGGGATGCTGCTGGATCCCAATCCCGCGAACTGGACGGACACCACGGGGCCGTACCGCTCCCTGCTGAATACGTTCGTAAGTCTTGCTGCGGGAGAAGGATTCGAGGAGATCGACCATCCAGCCCGCCGTATTTCGATCTGCACGGTGGAGGCGCAAGCAACCACGCTGGACGCGATCGAGGCCGATTCTCGGGTCACACCGGTCATCCCGATCCGCGCAACCGACAGGATCCACCTGGCGCAGATATTAAATGCCCCGTTTGCGTCCTACCCGCTGCCGTGGAGGAACGCGGCCAGGACGAAACTGGAGGCGTTGGGAATCAACACGGAATGGATCACCGGGACGAACACGATGAAGGATGTCCTGCGGCAGGTAGTAAAAATGTTCTCCGTGGCGCAGGTGGCTGACGGCCAGGGTCAGGGCAATGTGAAGGAATTCCTAAAAGGGAATCTGGACGTAGAGGTATCCGCTATCCCGGCGGCGCACCGTCAGGCGATCGGTGCTTGGTTGCAATCTCGTGGGATCGACACCTCTTGGATCACTGGGACTACGACCGTGCGGCAGGTCGTGGCAACGCTTCCCTCCAACTTCGCGGCATTGTACGGGAAAAACGTTCTTCATCGGTTTGCCGGGGAGGATTTCTAAATGGCGATACGAATACCGGTCTGCTCGGACAACTTCAACCGAGCCAATGAAAACCCAATCGGTGGCAACTGGACCAAACTCGCCTGGACGGTCCCTTTCAACGTCGTCCGCTCTATGGCTATCAGCAGCAACATCTTGATCCCGATCATCTTGCAGGGCAGCGGCGTGGAATGGGCGGGAGCGTGCTGGAACGCCAATACCTTCCACGAGGACCAATATTGCGATTTTAAGTACGTCCAGGGGAGTAGCTACGGCGCAGATTTTATGCCCGCTATTCGACTGACCAACAACTCGAATGGGAATTGTTACGGCTTTTACATGTGGAGCGGTGGATCGACGGCCAGGATACGGAAACATGTAAACGGAGTCATGACGGAAATATCGACCTACGGGTTGGGCATTGTCCTGAACTCCGTGTATTCGATCGAGGCGGAAGGGACGACGATCCGTGCGCTGGTCAACGGCGTGGTCAAGTTTACGGCGACAGATTCCTCTGTGGCGAGCGGGACGGTTGGAATGGCCGGGGCGAACTCGAATTATGGGGTGCCGAAGGGATTCGATAATTTCGTCGCGGGCAACTTGGGTGTGGCCGGAGGGTGGCTCAACAGAAGCTACTGGTGGAACCAAGCTTTCGGACACGTGAGGGGGTAGGAGATGTATTTAAGCATCCCGGGGGGGACGACCTCCCGAATCATCCAGATCCCCATCTTCGATTCGTCCTCGGCCACCGGCGCGAAGCTTGCGGGGTTAGCCTACAACACGTCATCTCTTTCCGCCTACTACAACCGAGAAGGCGCGGGTGGAGCGGCGGTAGCTATCCCCCTGGCATCCGCGACAAAGGGAACCTGGACCTCGGGAGGATTCGTCGCCGTCGACCCCACCAACATCCCGGGCAGTTATGAACTGCATCTCCCGGACGCCGCGCTGGTCGCCGGCGCAAAATCAGTGCTTGTTTCCTTGAAGGGTGCGGCCAACATGGTGCCGGTGGATTTGTTGATCGAGCTTACTCCGGGCGACGCCTACGAGGCCTTAGTTTCCGCCACCTACGCGGAGCCTGGGCAGGAAGCGCCACCTGCGACAGCTAACCTCGTCACGAAAATCGGCTACCTCTACAAGTTCCTCCGCAACAAGATCACGCAGACCTCAGGCACCCTTTCTGTTTACAACGCGACCGGGACGATCGTTGATCACAAAGCCACGACCTCGGACGACGAGACGACCTACACCCGCGGGGAAATAGGCTCGGGGCCGTAACGTGGGATTAACCAGTAGGTCCAAGCGTGCCTCCTCTATAGGGGTTCTCGCCGCCTTCATTCTCGCGCCTCCTTTTCCGGACGGCGCGATCCTGGTGGAGGACCGGCGGCACATAGCCGGGTGTTACTCCGGTTACCTCGCTCCGGTAATTCCCCGCGTCAGCGGTGGCGGGGAGCTTGCGGTCGATGCATTAAAGGGGGCGCTGGAGGCCGCCGCGGAATCCGGTGGCGGCTCTCCCTCGGTCGTTGGGTCGAAAGGGGCGCTGGGAGCCCTGGGCATTTCAGGTGATGGGTCCCTTGCCCTCATCGGGTACAAGGGAGGGCTGGGATCGCCTATCGTTTCTGGAAACGGCACTATCGTCGTTTCCGGATTTCCTGGAGCCCGGAAAGCTATCGTCGTTCATGGCGGTGGAACCTCTGTTGCGGAAGGGTGGAAGGGGGCGAAGGTCGCAGCCCAGCTTCCCGGCGGTGGTTCGGTTGTTGTCACGTACACCCGGTTCGGCGGCCTCATTCACTACGCGATCTTTTCCGGCGGTGGGGAGATCGTTGCGCTGGGAATCAAAAAGGCGCGAGCGCCTCCTGTGCTCTCCGGCGGAGGGTATCTCCGCGGAACCGGCGTTCGTTTTGCGGTGGTTACCATTCGGGCTCCGGGGAAGTACGCTCCCGTCCGGCTGGTCTACCTTCACATGGATTACTGCGGGAACGGATTCGGAACGAGCCCCTGTCTTGCCACAGGGACGCCTTGCTTTAACACCTGGAAGACCTGCAAATACCTGCCTGCGTTCAACAACGTTGGCAAAACATACAAGTTCAGTGAGGCCGATGCCGCCGTTCCATTTCAGGGCGTCCGGCCGTATGTAAAATCCGTCCGGCTGCTCCCCACGGAGATCAAGACGAACCTGACCGTCAACGCACGAGTGTCTGTCGTCATGGTGGACGAGATGGACCAGGACATCGATACGGATCCGTACCTCCTGGGTCCTGGAAAAATCTAAGGCGAAGAGAATATGCCCCTTTATCTGTACGTGGCGGATACATCCAACCACCGCATTGTCATTCGCCTGGCAGAGGATCTATCCTTCATTTCGGAGATCGGCAACGGGCAGGGGGCGGGGGAGGACCAGTTCAACTCCCCGATGCGTATCGTCTTCGACGGGGAGTTTGCCTACATTTCCGACACCGGTAACCACCGCATCGTAAAGCGTCGTGCATCGGATATGTCGTTCGTTGCCCAGGTCGGCAGCTACGGCTCCGGCAACGACCAGTTCAATGGGCCATCCGGCTTAACGATCAGCGGAGCGTACCTGTTCGTGATGGATACGCATAACTATCGGATTGTAAAGCGCCGGATCTCCGATCTCTCATACGTTTCCCAGATCGGTGGCCCGGGGAGTGGCACGGATCAATTCAACCTGGCCAGAGGAATCGCCAGCGACAGCGAGTATTTATACGTGCTGGACTCGTGGAACAATCACCTGGAAAAACGCCTGGTGTCGGATTTGAGCTGGGTGACTCAGCTTGGTGGGACCTACGGATCGGGCGGGCACGACACGATCAATTACGAAAACCCCCAAGGCCTATCCCTTTCGGCTTCTTACCTGTACATCGCGGATTCCGGGAACGGCCGCGTCGTCAAACGCCAGGCGGCTGACTTTGCGTTCGTCTCCGAGGTCGGTGGCCATGGGATGTTCGATTTTGGGTCTGGAGACGATCAGTTCAACTACCTTTACGACTGCGCCTGCGATGGTACGTATCTGTACGTCGCAGATTTGGGGAATAACCGGATCGTAAAGCGCCTCGCCTCCGATCTGTCGTTTGTCTCCAAAGTCGGAAGCCTAGGGTCCGGTAACGATCAGTTCAATAACCCGATGGGCGTTGCGTTGTTTTCTCCGGCCGCTCCACCGGTGCCGAACCCTATGCCGGAGTTGGCCAGAACCGTCTCCGTGCGGTCGTACTGGAAACGATTCATGGCAAGGAATCCCAATTACAAGGGCCGGCTCCTCGAGATCTACGAGGGCCAAGTCGGGATGAAGGAGTCGGAATTCCAGCGGACGTGGGTTGGGAAACTGACCAACGTTACCACCCAGAACGGGGAGTTTACGTTCGAGTCCACGGACCTGCTGAAGGATCTCTCCAAGATCGACGTCCCCCCGAAACTCGATATAAAGCTTGCGACGGATCTGACCGCCGAGGAGGCGCAGCAGATCACGCTCACCAGCGTGGAGGGGCTGGACGGTGCGGGGTATATCCGGATCAGGGATGAGATCATCGGTTACGCCGCGCTCGTCACAGCCTCGAAGGCGCTTCGGACGCTCACCCGAGGAGCGTTCAATACCGAGGCATCGCAGTACCAGGCTCGGGACAAGGTCCAGAAAGTCCGCTATTACGTGCCCGCTAACCCCTGGGAGATTCTCCTCGAGATGCTGCGGGTGGACGCAGCGATCTCCGACGCCGATATCGATCTGGATGCTTTTGCCCTTGCCAAGAGGACTCCCGGGAACGACCTGCTGTTTCGGGCGGTGGTTTCGGAGCCGATCAGCCTCGACAAGCTCTTCTTCGAAATCACCGACCTCCTCGACGCCAAGGCCTGGGTCGGAGAAGACCTGCGGATTACGATTCGGCGCAACGTCCAGAACGCTCCCGGGCGGTCGTATTACCGGATGACGGATGGCGAAAACATCGTCGACAATTCCGCGTCGGTGGATTTTAACGAGAAATCCCGGCTGACCCGGATGTTGATCTACTGGCACAAGTCCGTCCTGGGGAAAATGGACGACGTGGCAGCGTTCGACCGGCTGGACATCGCGGTCGATGCCGAAGCGGAAGGCTCCTACGGGGACGTCGTCGAGAAAAAGGTCTTCTGTCGGTGGATCGACCCCGTGACGAACGAAGAGAATGCCGCGGGGATCTACGTGAAAAACCTCGGCATGCGGCAGGTGAGGAGATGTCGGGATGCGCAACCGCTGATCGCGCTCTCTCTATCGATGCGGGACTTAGCGATCAAGACCGGGGAGCATGTGCGGCTGGCAACCGACGAGCTGGTCAAATTTGATGGGGATCCCATCACCAACGAGATTTTTCAAGTGGTGAAGCGGGAACTGCAGGACGACTTTAGCTTGAAGGTCTCGCTCTTGCGAGTATCGACCCGGCGCCTGGCGCTGATCGCTCCGAACGGATACCCGAACTACCTGGACGCCACGGATGCGCAGCGCGAGTACGGATTCATCACACTGGACACAGGGCTGATGGAAAACGAGGACGAAGGCTACTACATCTGGTGAGGTGAAAAGATGCCGTACGTTCCGCTGGTGGATTCGGAAATTCAGTCGGGAGAGCCGATCTCGCAATCCTTGGTGCAGAAAATCAAGGACAACTTCGAAGACCACGAGGCGAGGATCGCTGCAGGAGGCGGGGGTGGACCCAGTGGGGCGCTCGGAGAGATCCTCAACGGGTCGTTTGAAGCGGACGGCGATGCGGACGGAGTCCCAGACAACTTCCTTGTGAACTACTATCCCGGTGGGACCGGCGGGTTTGACACGGTCGACTATGTGCATGGGACGAGGTCCTGGCGGTTCGATCTGCATGGCGGAGCGAATACCGGCGGCGGGTACCTGGAGACGGATTACATCTTCGCCAATAGGTTTTATTTCAAACCCATCTGGCTGGCGTACAAAACGAGTGCCTCCTCCGGCGTTCCGCGGGTACAGGTCGTCGCGCGGTGCTTCAACAAGACCAAGGGGTACATCGGGGAGGTGATCGTATGGAATACGGGCACCCACCTATCGGGTTGGAACCTCGTTGTCATCCACAACATCAACAGCAGCTATATCGATACGGAATACGTGAAGCTTCGGATCGTCGGCGGAGCGGTGGATTCGGTGGGAGTCGTGGGGTCTGTCTGGTTCGACGCCCTCGGCGTGGACGGGAACGGGATGCAGGTCACGGTTTCGGAAGCGATCGTCCAACCTCTGGTATCGATTTCCTCGTCGGGATGGTCGAACAAAGGATCTGTCTTCAATATCAGTATTCCGGAAGGAAGGTTCCAATGGCTGGTGGTCCCGGTAAAGGTTATCGGAGGCGCAATTGCCTGGGACGGGCCGACCGAGTATCACCAGGCGGATGTCCGGTGCTATATCGACTCGGTATATTCATCGGTTGTCTCGTCTCCGGCCTCTGATCCCGTTACCGGAAACTGCGTGCTTTATATCGGCGGCATGTCTGGAGCGAAACAGCTGCGTTTCCAGGGGAAGATCACGGACGGACATGGGACGTTGGATTCCCCCGCTTCTTTCCGAAAATTTTACGCGACGAACTTCCGCAACGTGGATCATGGGGCGGGAACCGAGGCAGACACGTACGTAAAACCGACGGTTTAGCGGAAGAACGCGATTAATCGAGCGAAGCAGATCGATCGGGTGAAAGGACCTTCATTGTAAGCGTTACCAGTACCCGGCATCGGCCTGTAGCTTTCACCCGACAGATAGGCAATAACTGCGGCCCTTTGGGGCTGTTTTTGTTTCTCCAAGGAGAGCGGATGGAGGACCTACCCGGCAAAGACGTTACGATCCTCTGCGACCGCCTGAAAGTGGACGCGAAGGCGGGGCAAGTCGCAGACGGCCTCGAGGCGCTTGTGTGGCTTATCAGGAAACACGGAGGGCAAATCTCCTATGGAGATGCCCTTCGGGAGATGAAAAACCCCAGACAGTTCGGCCGATGGATGACCGACCGATTCCGGAAGGAGGGTTAAGGCAATGGCTGACATCAAGTACCACGACTTTTTTAAACAGATCATGAACAAAAAAATCGACTGCGCACCCGGCGGGGACGTGTTCAAGCTCGCCCTGTTCACCTCGTCTCACACCCCAAACCAAGACAATGCTGTATTTGCCGATCTATCCGGCGAGGCCAGCGGGACCGGCTACACGGCGGGCGGGTACGCCTTCACCAATACGAACAACTCGCTTGTAGACGACGATGCGAACAACCTGGCGGTGTTTGATATCGCCGAGGATGCCTCGTGGCCTTCCTCGACCCTCACCGCCCGGTACGGGGTCCTCTACGACGACACGCCAACTTCGCCGGCGGATCCGCTAGTGGGGCTGTTTGACTTCGGATCGGACAAGTCGACCTCCAACGGAACGTTCACGGTGCAGTTCAACGCCTCCGGGATCATGACGATCGGATAATGGCAACCACCGGCCCGAAATCCCCCACGGCAGCTCAGACCGTCTCCGAGACCCCATGGTCGGATAACACCTGGTCGAACCCCACGTACGTCTACCTGTCTGGGCAGGCCAGCGTTACGGCATCCACCTTCGATTCCGGGGATCAGACGTACGTCCTGAAGGCGTACAACTTCGATTTCAGCTCGATCCCCGCGGAAGCGGTAATCACCGGAATCAAGGTGATCGTGAACGCGCGGTACGCCAATGGGGTCGGTACACTTGGGCTGGTCCAGCTGACAAACGAAAGCCGGGTAAAAACCGGGCAAAACAAGGCGCTCCATGAAGTCGCCCTGACGACCTCGCTTGCGGATTACGCCTTCGGCGGAGACAACGACACCTGGGGCCTCCCCATAGATCGCGCCATGACGCAGGATACCGATTTTGGCGTGGCGATTGGATTTTGGTCCAGGGGGACCGACACGGATGTTTACGTTGACTACGTCACGATGGAGGTGTTTTACGCGATTCCGGACGCAGACCCTGCTTGGTTAACAGTTACAGACGACTTTAATCGCGCTGACGGCGGATTGGGTACCGGCTGGGAAATATTCCATTATTCCGATCCGAGCTACCTGGTGATCAATTCCAACCGGGTGACCGGAAACGTCGCGAGTCAATACAACGGCTGCAAATATGTCGGTGTGGCGGCGTCAGAAAATCACTACGCCATGGCGCAGTACGTAACCGGAGGCCGGTTTTATCTTGCTGCCAGGATTGTTCCCCCTGATGAGGAGTTGTGGGAGTCCTACGATGAATTCGACCGGGCGGATGCCAACCCCATATCCGATGGACCGTGGACGAATTGGGAGAATGTTTACAACGGCCTAAGAATCTTGTCCAACAAGGCCTGCGGAATCACCTCCGATGATTGGAACGTGGCCACCAACGTCGTTCCTCTTAATAGTCTCGATCAGGTGGCTGGTGTCCTCGTGGATACTTCCGGACAAGGAGTCGAACTCACCTTAAGGGAAGACGGAAGCGGTAACTGCTACGTGCTTCATGTGGAACCGGCCGCCACTCCCGAGGCTCTGCTGTATAGGGTTACGGACGACGGCACCACGTGGACGGAGCTGGCGACGGTTTCCATCGGATATTCCGCGGGAGATTACCTGACCTTTGCCGTGTCAGGGATCAACTCCGTGCACTTGAGGGCGTTTGTAAACAGCACGGAGATTCTTTACGCCGTGGATTCCGCGGCGGAAAAAATTACGACCGGGAATTATTCCAGCCTCGCCGTATATGGCACCACCACGAGGTTGGATTACTTCTCCGCGTGTTCCTTGGAATATTGCGGGCGCTTTTATCATCTCTTATACGATCTCAGCGATCAGATGTTCACCCTGCGCGGCACGATCGATGAGATGTCCTGCAACTTCCCCATCTGGGAGAAGGCGGGATATGTCCTATCTTCAGGGGACACGGTCGCCCTGAAAGCGGTGGGCTCGTTCCTGAAAGTTTTAGTGAACGACTCGCAAATAGCCGCAATCCCGATCATCGACAACTTCGGGTTGAGCGGCGGGCGTATTGGCCTCGCAGCGTATAGCACCGATGTCCGCCTCGACAACTGGGTAGGAGGGTACGTTTCAGCCACCATCGACCAGACCATCGGCGTCGGCACGCTTTCCAGATCCGCCGCGATGCAATCTGTCAGGCTGGCTCTGGGGACCACGGCTGGGGTCAGTCCGTTTTCTGGGTACGCGGCCTTTCAAGGTTCCGGCCAGCAGGCGGGAAGTCTCATCCCTCTGAATGGGCTATCCGGGCTGGCTGAGATCCTGGCAGCCGCACAATCGTGCGGGGCAACGATCGGGATCAACTTCCTTACGGCGTCGGCGACGGTCTATGCGTCGACGGTATCCAGTGGCGTATCGATTGCTCTTAACCTTTTGGCCTGGTCGACGGGGATCCAGTTCGCGACGGTCGTTACCCTGGGGGATGTCACCGTTGTCCTCTCGGTTCTTCCCGGGTCGTCGTTGATTGGATCCGCAGCTTCTTCGGCAGGGGCGACCGTCCCAGCGGGGTTACTCTCAGGGGAAGCGGAAATCCTCTCTGGGTCCGTGGCGATCCATGCAACCTTCCAGATCGACCTGCTCCAGGGGGCGGCTTCAGTTCGAAGTCCCACCACCTCGGAAGGAATGGCTTTAGCGCTCGGGATCCTCCAAGGAATCCCGGGAATACGGTCGGTTTCCGTCCAGGTCAGCAGCACGACGGAAATCACGGTCGGGATCCTTTCGGCGGAGGGAGAGGTTGGGTCCCCGGCTTTGTCCGCAGGATCGATGATGGGACTCGGGGCATTCTCCGGGGTTGGGGCGGTTTATGCGACTTCGGCCAACATAGGCGCCCTTCTCGAGATCGCAATGCTCTCCGGAACGGCGGCGATCCTTACCGTGGATGCGGCACTTGGCGTCATCAGCATTCTTGGGGTTGTAAACGGATCGGCCGCGATCCGCGAGGTTGCGATTACTACTTCCGTCCAGGAGGTTGCAAACGCGTTCGAAGCGGTGGGATCGACATTCGGGCCGGATGTCGTCATCGACTGGGACCAGATCCTAAACCTTCTGCAGGGACAGGGAGGACTCAACGAGGCGAGAGCCTCCGTCGTCGTCATTCCGGCGTCGCGGATCTACTTCGCAACGAGGAGACTCCGGGATTACGAAGCGGAAAAGCGGGAGAGGGATTTTCTGGCAACGGCCAGGAAGCGGGATTACTACGACGCTTAATTGAGGAGGACAAGATGCCGGTACAGTACGCCGATAAGCCGAAACAGCCGGGAGAAACCCTCCGCTATTCTATGACCTTCACCCCTGGGGAATCCATCGCATCGGGCGATTCGCTTACCGGAACTCCGACGGTCACGGTGAAAGAAGTTGCATCGGGGGAGGATGTCACCACCGCCATGCTGGGCGCCGGCTCGGTCTCCCGGTTGGAAAACACCGTGTACGCCAAGATCACCGGAGGGACCAACGGGAATTCCTACAAGGTCTCTTTTACGTGTGATACGGCCAACGGGGAGGAGGACGTCGAGGAAGACCTGGTGATCGAGGTAAGGGAATACTGACGAAAAAAACTTCGCGAATTATTTTACTGATCGGCCCTTCGGGGCCGTTTTTGTTTTTAGGAGGCTTGAATGAACCCGCAGCATGTCGTGGCCGGTGCGAAATGCACCGTGCCTGGGTGTGGATCTCCTGCCAGAAAAAGGAGTTGGTGCGGAAAGCATTACTACCGCTGGCGAACCTACGGCGACCCGAACCGAAGGACGAAATATGACTCCAACGACTTCATTCTCCACGGCGCTACCTGCTCCATCGGACTCTACAACATGAGCGGGGATCTGGTCGCCTGGACCGTAATTGATGCCGAGGACCTTCCGAAAGTGCAAGGCCGTAAATGGGGACTCGGTGGAGATAGGTATCCACGGACCGGGGCCAAGGGGCCGAAACTCCATCAGGTCATCCTGGGCTGCCGTGGGGTGGACCACGTTGACGGTGACAAGCTCAACAACCGCAAATCGAATCTTCGTCCCTGCAGCCAGGCAGAGAACATGGCGAACGTAGGGATCAGAAGAAATAACACGTCCGGATTCCGCGGGGTCAGCTGGCAAAGGGGGGCATGGGTCGCGCAAATATCTGTGTCGGGCCAGCACCATTATCTCGGACGATTCCGCACTAAGAACGAGGCGGCGCTGGCCTATAACGAGGCGGCGAGGCGCATGTTCGGTCCATTCGCTCGGCTAAATCCAGTGGCAACGACGGAGGCCGCGTGATGAACCCTCAATATATCTGCATCCACCACAGCTTGACGAAGGACGGCCATAGCGTCGATTGGGAGGCGATTCGCCGGTATCACAAGGAAACCTTGGGATGGACCGACATCGGATACCACTACGGGGTCGAGCGGGTAGGGACGGGTTTAAGCCTTCAGGTAGGCCGCCCGGAATCGAAGACCGGTGCCCACACCAAAGAGATGCATATGAACCTTAAGTCCCTGGGTATTTGCGTCGTGGGGAACTTTGATCTAGTACCGCCAGGCCAAGAGCTCATGCGGTTTCTGGCGGATCTCATAGCCCGCAAGGTGGAGGAGTACGGGATCCCGGTGAACGCGGTCCTCGGCCACCGGGAGGTCGGGAAAATGGCGGGGTTCGACTGGCGAAAGGGTCAGTACAAGAGCTGCCCGGGGCGGCATTTTCAGATGGACCTGCTCCGGGAGATGGTCGGGGCACAAATCAAATATGCGGTTTGACGCCGAGCAGGGACGGTACTGCTGGTCGGGGTTTGCTGTTTGGGATCCGCCGCTTTCGAAGGAAGAGGTCTGCAGGCAGTGCATCGAAAAATATCGGAGGTGTGCGAATGACGGGGATTCTTTCGTTGGTGGTGCCGGCACTGATTCCGGCAGTGGCAGACGGACTGAGGGGAGTATTCAACCGGCTCACGGGCGGGGCGGGGGCAACGCCGCAGAACGTGGAAGAGCGGATCAAGCTGATGGCCGCGGAGAACGAGCGGCTCAAGGCGCTCGCAGAGTTGGATAGGCCTGCGGAGAACATCTCTCCCTGGGTGGCCAACTTAAGGGCATCGTTTCGGTACGTCGCTGGTGGGATGATCATCCTGGGAGCAGTATCGACGCTGTATTTCCAGGCGGATCTTCTCGTTCAGGATGCCATCTGGAATCTCGCCGGCAGCGTGTTCGCCTTCCTGTTCGGAGATCGGATGTATATCAAGTTCGTGAAGAAGTAGGGGAGCAGAAAATGGATCAGTCGATATCCACAATGGTGACCGGGGCGATCATCGCTGGGGGAGTGGCGGGACTGGTATCGATCGGCGGCGCTATCGCCACGGTCTCATTTCTGAGGCAGTCGTTTTCTGAGTTCAAGGCTGAAACGGCTGCTGAGTTCCGAGAGCTATGGAAGAAGGAAGGCGAGCAGGATGCACGGCTAAACGGCGTAGAGCGGAAGCATGAGGGGCTGGAGAGGGAGCACAATCTGCTGACGCGGGAGCACAGGGTACATCATGGTTCAGCTGACTCACGAGCGCAAGGATGATATAAGTTCCGTTGAAACGTACAGTTATCTAAGTTGGCGCCCGAAAGAACTGAAGTATTCCAGACTACCCCATGCTTTAACCGAAAATCACCGCTTGACCGGTATTTCCTCATCGCTTCTTTTCCACATTCCCGCTAGAATACCCGCGATTGGCGAGGAGAAGTTTCTGCATCGATGACTTGACTGTCTGAATCAACTCGGGTGGGGGTGCAGGGAAACTGGCAGTCAACGAACACGATCGACGCGCGTTCGCGTTTTAGGAAAACGCATGACGACTACCATTGAACTGGATCAACATGAGGTTGCGAAAAGGCACCGACAGCAGCACGTCGATGCGATATTAGCTTCAGGTGCAAAAAAAAAGATAATCGTGGCTGGTCCCGGAACTGGGAAAACGTTTCTGTTCCGGAAGGTTCTTGAGGGGAAAGAAAACACACTCACTCTGACTTTTGTAAACGCACTTGTTGAAGACCTTTCTCTTGAGCTCTCTGGGTTATCGGAAGTAAGGACGTTTCACGATTTTGCTCGTCAGCAATTAGAGAGAGTCACCGGACAATCCATACCGGTTTTCCCAAAAATGTCAGCCGTGGTTCACTATGACTCTATAGTTCAACGTGGTGTAACCCCTTCGCGATCAGCTAGTAATGTCGTATCAACCTTCTGTGGGCCCTAACATTAGAAAATATCTATTTCAGAAACCACCATCCCGAGTTCCAATGGGCTGGCCGCAGATTATGTCTTCATTACTTTGATGATAAATATTTCATTAAAGCTAAAGACAAGAGCCATATAACCGATAAGGACATTTGAAACTTTATGGTTGCGCTCACGCGTGCGAGGAAGCGGGTGTTCATTATATCGCCTACGTTTATAAAGTGGATAGATAAAGTTCATATATGCATGTTGTAAGGCAAAGCAATATCAGTTTAGAACAAGGGAAAAATACTTAGGAGTTATATAATGACTTTGGAAAACGGACAACTAACCTGGATTGCCGGGTTCATCTGGAATATCGCAGATGACGTCCTCCGCGATATCTACGTTCGGGGCAAGTACCGAGACGTGATTCTTCCGATGATCGTCATCCGCCGTCTCGATGCGGTTCTCGAACCGACCAAGGAACCCGTTCTCAAACTCAACAAGCAGCTCGATGAGGCAGGCATCGCAAATAAGCATGCAGCGCTTTGTCAGGCTTCAGGAAACGCCTTCTACAACGTATCGCCGTTCACCCTCCGCGATCTTCGCAACCGGGCCAAGTTGCAGCAACTCAAAGCAGATTTCGAGGCTTTCCTCGATGGCTTCTCCCCGAACGTGCAGGAGATATTAGACAAGTTTAAGTTCCGCAACCAGATTCCTACGCTTGTGGAAACTGACATCCTCGGGAGTCTGATCGAGAAGTTCACATCGAACGATATCAATCTCAGCCCAATCCCGGTTTTCGATCAGGACGGCAAAGAGCGGTTGCCCGGGCTTGATAACCACGCTATGGGCACGATCTTCGAGGAGTTGATACGTCGGTTCAATGAAGAGAACAATGAGGAGGCTGGTGAGCATTTTACGCCGCGGGATGTCGTAAAGCTTATGGCGAACCTGATCTTCTGCCCTATCGCCGACATCATCCGTGACGCTACCTACCGTATCTACGATGGCGCGTGCGGAACCGGAGGCATGCTCACCGTCGCGGAGGAGACGCTCAACAATCTCGCAAAACTTCACGGCAAGGAAGTTTCGATCCATCTCTTTGGCCAGGAGATCAACCCGGAAACTTATGCCATCACGAAGGCTGATTTGCTTCTCAAGGGCGAGGGGACAGCTGCGGAGAATATGAAATTTGGATCGACGCTGTCCTCCGACGCGTTTCCGTCAATGGAATTTGACTTCATGCTTTCCAATCCGCCCTACGGCAAGAGTTGGAAAACTGATCTCGAACGCATGGGAGGCAAAGGACAGATCGATGACCCGCGCTTCCTTGCGCAGCACAAAGATGAGGAACTCTCACTCGTCACTCGGTCTAGCGACGGTCAACTCATGTTCCTCGTGAACAAGCTGGCGAAAATGAATCATGACACTCTGCTGGGCAGCCGCATTGCCGAGGTCCATAACGGCTCGTCACTCTTTACCGGTGATGCCGGGCAGGGCGAATCCAATATTCGTCGGTGGATTATCGAGAACGATTGGCTCGAGGCCATCATCGCGCTACCGCTGAACATGTTTTACAACACCGGCATCGCTACCTACATCTGGGTGTTGACCAACCGCAAGCCCGAGCATCGGAAGGGCAAGATCCAGCTTATCGATGCCACATCCATTTTCACATCTCTGCGGAAAAACCTCGGAAAGAAAAATTGCGAATTGTCGGACGAGCAGGTCAAGCTAATCACTAATATGTTCCTATCCTTCAAAGGAATTGAGCAATCAAAGGTTTTCCCCAATTCGGCATTTGGATACTGGAAAATCATCGTCGAGTGCCCGCTTCGATTGGCGATCCATGTCACGCCTGGCAAGCTCGCCGCGTTCAAGAAGGACGTTCCGGAAAAGTATCGCGAGGCCGCTGAACTACTCGCAGACATCGCGGGCGGGTCAAAGCCGCACATGGACTTCAACGCCATCCGGCAGCAGTTCGAGGCAGCTATGGAGCATGCAGACATCAAACTCCGCGCTCCGGACCTCAAGGCCCTTTATGCCGCATTCACCTTTAAGGACCAGTCGGCCGAACCGGTCATCAGAAAGAAGACAAAGGACATCATTGAATACGAACCAGATACTGACCTGAGAGACACTGAGCAGGTGCCGCTGCTGGAGGATGGCGGAATAGATGCCTTCTTCAATCGCGAGGTGCAACCACACGTCCCCGATGCCTGGATCGACCACAGCAAGACGGAGGTCGGCTACGAGATCTCGTTCACCCGGCACTTCTACAAGCCAATGCCCCTGCGCACCCTGGATGAGATCAAGGCCGACCTTGAATCGCTCCAAGCCGAGGCGGAAGGGTTGCTCGACGCAATTGTTGTTTCATCCTCGGAGATCGAAGTGAAAGTATGACGACCGACATGCGACCCTATTCCGAGTACAAAGACTCCGCTCTGCCGTGGCTCGGTCGGATTCCTTTACATTGGGATGTTCGTAGGAACGGTCGCTTGTTCGCACAGCGCAACGAAATCGGCCACGGTAGTTTGCCCATACTCGAAGTGTCACTGAACACCGGTGTCCGCGTTCGTGACATGGAAAACCTGAAGCGCAAGCAGGTGATGTCCGATCGTGAGAAGTACAAACGGGCAGTTAAGGGCGACATCGCCTACAACATGATGCGAATGTGGCAGGGTGCGGTCGGCGTCGCACCCGAGGATGGGTTGGTCAGTCCAGCCTATGTTGTCGCTCGGCCATATCCTGAAGCCGAGTCGCGATACTTCAGCTACTTGTTCCGCACAGATGCATACAAGAACGAGGTGGACGGCTACTCGCGCGGAATCGTAAAGGACCGCAACCGGCTTTACTGGGAAGACTTTAAAAGGATGCCTTCGTGTTTTCCGCCACTGCAGGAGCAGAAGGTTATAGCGAGCTTTCTTGACGCAATCGCGGTGAAGATCCGGTTTTTCATTCGCAACCGCCATCGGCTGATCGAGCTGTTGAACGAGCGGAAGCAGGCCATCATCAACCGAGCCGTGACGCGCGGTCTCGACCCGAATGCATCTCTCAAGCCGTCCGGCATAGACTATCTCGGAGACGTTCCCAAACACTGGAATGTGCTGACACTCAAACGCGTCACAACACTTATTATCGGTGGTGCTACTCCTGATAGTTCAAGAGCTGAGTACTGGGATGGCGAAGTTGTCTGGGTGACGCCTGCTGATATAAGCAAGACCGATTTGCTGCTCGACTCACAACGTCACCTCTCTCTGGCTGGGCTCGCTGCGTGTTCAGCAGTTATAGTGCCTGCTGGGAGTGTCGTTTTCACATCGCGTGCGCCAGTTGGTAATACCGCTATTGCGACTGTGCCGCTGTGTACGAACCAAGGTTGTAAAGCCATCGTGCCCATGACTTCTCGGCTTATTGGAGATTATTTGCTGGCCGAGTTGATGGTAATGAAAGCTCATCTTCAAAGTATTGCAAAAGGAACAACTTTTACAGAAATCGACACTTGGACTTTTGCGAATCAGTTTGTAATAGTGCCTCCCGTGCGAGAGCAGGAGCAGATCGTTTCAAAGATAAAAGCAGATACTGCGTCTATTGATATTGGAATACGCAACGCCCAACGCGAGATCAATCTGATTCGAGAATACCGTATCCGGCTGATCACCGACGTGGTGACAGGCAAGGTGGATATCCGCCACCTTGCACCAGCCGAACAGCTTCCGGTGGAAGAGGCAATTGATGAGGACGTCGAAGACGTATCGATGTCGGAGGACAATGATCCAGAACAGGTCGAGGGGGCACTCGATGCCGACGAGTGATACAACCGAAAAAGGCCTGGAAATCCTGATCGTCGACTCCCTAATTGCCAAGGCCGATTACGTCATGGGCCGCAGCGAGGACTACGACCGAGACCACGCCGTTGACCTGGCGCAGCTTCATACGTTTGTGCACAAAACCCAGCCGAAGACTGCCGCTGTGCTTGGACTAGGTGAGGATACGTCCAAACGGACGCAGTTCCTTCATCGTCTTCAAGGTGAAATTGCCAAGCGTGGCGTAATTGATGTACTTCGTAATGGGGTTAAGGACGGCCCGATCGAACTTGATCTATTCTACGGCGCACCTACACCGGGAAATGTAAAAGCAGAGAAACGCTTTGTCGACAACGTCTTCAGTGTCACCCGTCAACTGCGATACAGCAAGGACGAGACACAGCTTGCTCTGGACTTAGGCGTGTTCATCAACGGCTTACCGGTGGCGACGTTCGAACTAAAAAATCGGCTCACCAAGCAGACCGTCGATGATGCGATACAGCAGTACAAACGGGACCGTGATCCGAAGGACCTCTTATTGCAATTCGGCAGATGCATGGTGCACTTCGCCGTGGACGACCAAGAGGTGCGGATGTGCACACGCCTTGCCGGCAAGGATTCTTGGTTCTTACCGTTCAACAAGGGCTTCAACGACGGGGCGGGCAACCCAGCGAACCCGGCGGGCATGAAAACAGCATACCTTTGGGAACACGTACTGACCAAACGCGGTCTGACTGACATCATTGAGAACTATGCGCAAATTGTAGAAAAGAAGGACGACAAGGGACGCAAAAAGTTCAAGCAAATATTTCCCCGCTATCACCAGCTTGATGTGGTGCGAAAGCTGCTGGCGGATGCGCAGGCTCGTGGCGTAGGCAAGCGGTATTTAATCCAGCACTCAGCCGGCAGCGGCAAAAGTAACTCCATCGCGTGGCTGGCGCACCAGCTCATCGGATTGAAGAAGGACGACGAGGTCCTATTTGATTCAGTGATTGTGGTCACCGACAGGCAGGTCCTGGATAAACAGATCAAGGACACGATCAGACAGTTTGCCCAAGTTGCGGCTACGGTTGGTCACGCGAAGCACAGCGGGGATTTACGAAGGTTCCTGCGTGATGGCAAGAAGATCATCATCTCCACGGTGCAGAAATTCCCATTCATCCTTGATGAAATCGGGGACGAGCACCGGAGTCGGAAGTTCGCAATCATCATCGACGAAGCGCACTCCAGCCAGGGGGGGCGCACGTCGGCCAAGATGAATATCGCTCTATCCGAGGAGGGCGGCGAGGAAGAAGAGGAGACCTACGAGGACCAGATCAACCGGATCATGGAAGCGCGGAAGATGCTGGCCAATGCCAGCTATTTTGCATTCACTGCAACGCCAAAGAACAAGACGCTGGAAATGTTCGGGGAGTCTGTTCCCCAAGGGGACAAGGTACGCCATCGTCCGTTCCACAGTTACACGATGAAACAGGCGATCCAGGAGGGATTCATCCTGGATGTGCTGGCCAATTACACGCCGGTGGAAAGTTACTACCGGCTGATGAAGACCGTGGAGGACGACCCCGAATTCGACACAAAGAAGGCAAAAAAGAAGTTGCGGAAGTACGTGGAATCCCACGACCATGCGATCCGTCAAAAGGCGGAGATCATGGTGGACCACTTCCTCGAGCAGGTCATCGCGCGGCGAAAGATAGGCGGACAGGCTCGGGCGATGATTGTCTGTACCAGCATCAAACGTGCGATTCAGTACTACGAAGCGGTGTCCGCCTACTTGACGGAACGAAAGAGCCCCTATAGCGCCATCGTGGCATTCTCGGACTTCAAAGACAACGGCAAGAAAGTCACGGAGTCACAGTTCAATGGATTCCCCAGTGCGCAGATTGAGAAGAAAATTCAACAGGACCCGTACAGATTCCTGATCGTAGCGGATAAGTTTCAGACCGGCTACGATGAGCCTCTATTGCACACAATGTATGTGGACAAGCTATTGTCTGGGATTAAGGCTGTGCAGACACTTTCTCGGTTAAACCGGGCCCACCCGCAGAAGACCGACACTTTCATACTTGATTTTGCAAACGACGCCGACACGATCTCGCTGGCCTTCGAGGACTACTATCGCACCACGATTCTCAGCGAGGAGACTGACCCAAACAAGTTACACGATTTGAAAGGCACGCTGGATGGATATCAGGTTTACGCACCGGAGCAGGTGAGACAGTTCGTCGAGTTGTTCCTTGGCGGCGCTAAACGTGAAAATTTGGACCCTGTCCTCGATGGGTGTGTGGCTGTCTACAGCAATACTCTTGATGAGGACGGGCAGGTTGATTTCAAGGGCAAAGCCAAGGCATTCGTGCGGACCTATCAATTCTTGGCGTCGATCCTCCCATATACGAACCGTGGCTGGGAAGAACTTTCGACTTTCCTTAACTTTCTCATCCCGAAACTGCCGGCCCCAAAAGAAGTGGATTTGTCCAAGGGCATCCTTGAAGCGATTGACATGGAAAGCTATCGCAACGAGGTAAAGGAAGCACTCAGGCTGGCCTTGGTCGACGAGGATGCTGAGATCGGCCCTGTTCCCCCTAGTGGCGGAGGACGAAAGCCTGAACCAGAGTTGGACAAGCTTAGCAATATCATCAAAGCCTTCAATGACCAGTTCGGAAAAATCGAGTGGAAGGATGCCGATCGCATCCGCAAGGTGATTGTCGAGGAAATTCCAGCCAAGGTTGCTTCCGACAAGGCCTACCGGAACGCAATGAAAAACAGTGACAAGGCAGCCGCACGTCTTGAACACGACCGTGCACTGCAGAAGGTCGTGATCGAACTCCTTGCCGACCATACGGAACTATTCAAGCAGTTCAGCGATAACGCCAGCTTTAAAAAATGGCTTGCAGACACAATTTTCGGCCTGACATATAAGAATAACGTCGCATAACGAGGTGCCGGCGATGATCAACGAGCCCGTCCGGGTTGTTGGTGACGGCTTCCAAGATGTATGGCTAGACGTTGTCAAGCAGTTGATGGCCTCTCGTTGGGAACTCCGTAATCTCATAGTTCATATTAAAAACTCAACTGCGATGGACCTGTCGTTTCAAAGCAAAGTCAGGGTTTTCGCTAAAGCACAAGGGCTACTCAGCCCAAAACAGGTGGCCTACACGATCTTCCCTCACGGTCTTTATCAAAACGGAGTTGACGTGTCGGCACTGTGCAGTGTTTACAATAAACCAAGAGGATTTTACGAGCGTTTGCGACGTTTGGAAGGTGGCGGCTGGGGGAATTATTTTCGCAGGATGACCAATTATGAAGGAACGGACGGAACAATTAATCAACTCCAGAATATCGTTTCGGCTATTCAGAGTCGAGATAACCTCAGTAGCGCAGCGTACACCATCGTGATTCAGAAGCCGGGTGGCGAAACAATACGGCCTTTAGGCGGACCATGTCTCAACTACATTGCTGTCCAGGCTGAACCGGGACCTGCTGGGCAGCCTTTCACTTTGGGTTTACTGGCGGTATATAGGAATCATGACTTCTTGAAACGGGCTTACGGAAACTACTGGGGACTGTGCAACCTGCTGATGTTCCTTGCGGCTGAGGTGAAAGGTACACCAGGGCCACTTACGTGCGTATCGTCGCACGCATATGTAGATTCCAATAAGACCGCACTAAAAAAACTGGTGGAGCGGCTTTAATGAAACGTCACGCTCCACCTTTCATTTTGAGGGATATAAAGCTTGAAGTTACGTATCGATGCAACCTGAACTGTGTCCACTGCTCCAGCGATGCACGGCCTTCGAACTCTCTGGAAATGAATAACAGTGACTGCCTTCGAATTCTGGACGACGCGGTGGGGATAGGGGTTCGTGACGTCGCTTTCTCCGGAGGCGAACCGCTCTTATGGCCCAATCTCTCTGAGGCAGTTGAAGCGGCAGCCGAACGCCGCATGAACATCACAATATATACCTCGGGCATCGCAGAAGGATTTGACCGGGCCGCCGTGAGCCTCCACGATCTTGGCGCATCCCGATTTGTCTTCAGTCTCTTCGGGGCGACACCCTATACCCACGAGCGAATTACGCGAAAAGCAGGAAGTTTTGAGCGAACAAAGTCCGCGATGCAGGACGCATTGTCCGCTGGTCTAACGACTGAGCTCCATTTTGTTCCTATGTCGAGCAATTACCGAGAACTTAACGATGTCGCGCGGCTTGCTCGCGACCTTGGAGCCTCGCGCTTGAGCGTCTTGCGATTCGTTCCACAAGGCCGCGGAGTGCTGGTTCGATACCGTGTCCTGAACCGAATACAGAATCTCGAACTTCGGCGCCAGATCCTGGTTCTACGAAAAGAGCACGGAGATAACTTCATCAGGACAGGCTCGCCATACAACTTCTTGTTATTAAATGATCAGCCCGCATGTTCTGCTGCGATCGACCGATTGATCATCGGACCCGACCTGCGGCTTTATCCGTGTGACGCCTTCAAGCGAATTGATGCCTCGGAACTGGTGAAAACCATGGAGTTGTCATCTCTTGCAGGAACGAGCCTGTCCGACTGCTGGGAGAGGTCTCCGTATTTGAAATCTGTGCGGACTTACCTGACTACCGATTTCCAAGATCCATGCAGTTCTTGTTGCCTACTGGAGAAGTGCCTGTCCGGATGTTTGGCGCAGAAAGTGATCGCAACTGAATCACTTGACAAGCGGTCCGATCCAGATTGCCTCGGGCCTAATTTTCGGGGAGATTTGGAATGATCTCTATATTCGGAACGTTTAACAAGGTAAACAGATTCAACGACTTGGTTGAATCTGTCCAGATTTGTGATTTATGTCCGCGTCTGTGTGAAAGTAGAAAGGTAATGTCAGTGGCGAACGGAAACATCGACTCGCGAGTCCTGTTTGTGGCAGAGGCTCCAGGACGGCTTGGAGCTGACCGTACGGGCGTTCCTCTCTACGGGGACCGCACGGGCGATAATTTTGAAATCTTGCTCGGGAATGTCGGTTGGAACCGAGAAGAAATCTTCATTACCAATGCCGTCCTGTGCAACCCAAAGCAAGAGAACGGCAACAACGGAACTCCAACGCTGGAAGAAATTGCGAACTGCTCAGCGTATCTTGAAATGACGGTCGCCTTGGTCGATCCTGACGTTATCGTGACATTGGGAGCGACTGCATTACACGCCCTCGACTTGCTTTCGTCGCATGGGATTGAACTTCGTCAGGGTGTTGCACAGATGATTCCTTGGCGCAATACCCGGCTTTTTCCACTTTATCATCCGGGTCCGCGGGCGCTTATTCACCGGTCGCTCTCCAAGCAACGATCGGATTTCATGCTGTTGTCAAAGGTTGTTCATCCGGTCAAGGGAATGATGGAGCGGAAAAGACCGCGTCGCGAAGCCTCGCGTCTTTTCCCTGCTGGTGCGTCAATGATGCAACAGGTGGCGCGAGTTCTACTCGAGTTGGGCGGCAAGATGACATACTTCAAACTGACAAAGCTGATGTACCTGATAGACCTCTTTTCCATCGAGAAATTTGGCCACACAATTGCCAGCAATATTTATCTGCGACAGCAGGAAGGACCGTGGCCACCAGACCTCGACAAGGAACTTCAAGCTATGCAAGGACATGAAATAATAAGGATTTTCACCCGAAGCGTTCCGGTGGTTTCTCTGGGACCAGCACCAAGATTTAAAATCAGACTCGACGACGACATCCTCGATGTTATTTCCAATGTGTTAAAAATTTATGGTTCCATGAGCAATGCACAAATCAAAGCCGCAGTATATCGCACGGACCCCATGAAGTTCGTTATGCAAGAAGAAAAGAAGGGGAGAAAATTCTTAAATAAGCCGGTGATCTACAAGAACAGGACGGCGCGGGAACTTGCCACGTCAGAACAATGACGGATAACAGCGTCAAGGAGTCCTGACATGCCGAATGTATGGATGGTGAGGGCGGGGGAAAGAGGATATCTTGCAGAGGATTTCGCTCGTGGCTTCATAGCTGTTGGATATCAAGCTCTTGGCGACATGACTGAAGTGGCCGACAAAGAGAGTATATGGAGAAAATATGTCGCCTCGTACCCCAATGCACGACAAGGCGAAATAGCTAACCAAGTTGCGATGTTCTACAAATTTCGTTCTGTCTTATCTATTGGTGAAACAGTGGTGACATACGATCCGGGTAGCCGGGAGTACTTGATAGGGAAAATACTTAGCGATTACTACTACAAACCCGATGAGGTCCGTGACTATCCACATGTCCGAAAGGTGCAATGGGAAAATAGGGTGAGCCGTGATTCCCTGACGGCGACCTCCAGGAATTCTCTTGGAAGTACTCTGACTCTGTTTAGCGTAAATGAAGACATATGGGCTGAGTTTCAATCAGTGTTGCAAGGGACCCCGATAGTACCACCTGAAGAAACTGAAGAAGTAGAAAAGAAGGAACTGCAACAAATAAAAGAGGATACGCGAGGCAAAGCGCGAGAACTGATAAAAGATAAGATACTTAAACTCGATGATCATGAAATGGAGCACCTTGTTGCCGCGATACTTCGTGCAATGGGTTATAAGACACGCGTGACACCAGTGGGCCCTGATAGAGGCGTTGACGTTCTTGCATCGCCGGATGGCCTTGGGCTTCAAGAGCCGAGGATCAAAGTTGAAGTGAAGCATCGGCAGAAGACGTCGATGGGGACTCAAGAAGTTCGTGGTTTTCTTGGTGGGCTACGCGATGGGAATAAGGGGTTGTATGTTAGTACTGGCGGTTTCACAAAGGAGGCCAAGTACGAAGCAGATCGCGCAACAGTTCCGTGTACCCTCATCGACTTGGAAGACCTAGCATCTCTTATCATTGATAACTACGAGAAATTTGATCTTGATGGATGCACACTTATACGATTGGTTAAGGTGTACTGGCCGGCGGAATAGGTGCTGGCGGCGGATGTGGCGATTACTACTAAGCTGGAATTAGGCGGCTCCAGTGGGCAGATTTAAAGGCGACGTACCGCACCGCAGGCCTCCGGATTGCCGTGCTGTGGTACCCCAGCTATTCAGACCGGGAATTTTCTATTGGGGGAAGCATGCAAGAAGAAAAAATGGAGGAAGGCGGATTAATTTGAACAGCCGAGGCTCCGATGCCCCAGTAAACCGCAATGATTCCAACCGACGTTCAGCTTATTGAAGATTACATGCGAGTTGTTGAATTATTAGACGGCTATGTTTTGGAAGTAGGAGTAGTTGGGTGGAATGGACCCCATAGGCCATATATGATTTGGAAAGTATTCCGCAAATGGCGTCATTCCCCCAGCGCAAAACGGTTGGCGACTGCCCAACAAAAGGCATTACAGGAATCCAGATTCTTCAAAATATGCCAGTCATGCTGCATCCGGAACAATGTTGGGCACATGCTCGATTCACGCGTTTGTCATTCATGCGCGGAGCGTGATTTGGGTATTGTCTTTTGAAGCAGACGCTTCCTATGGCTGGGCAAGAAACTGATCAGGTAAATTTCTATTGGTTCCTATGGAGCGAAGCATTCGCTCTGACATTGGAGGACGACGGACTTGGTCGGGCATAGACAAAATTTGCTCCTGGATTTTTTGGTCAGATCGAAGCAGTGCCATGATCTGAGTTACCCGGGCGCGGGTGAGGCCTTCCTGTCGGGCGATCTCGGCTTGGCTGGAGACCTTCCCGGATTCCAGGAGAGCTTTCCACTCGATGGCCTTACGGAGGAGTTCCACTACTCTGGGGGTCTTCGGTTCTGGGGGTGTTCTGGGGTCACTTCGGTCGGATGGGACCACGCCTAGCACCCGGTCCGGAGGTACCCGGCGCCTCAGGGTGCCGATATTGCCGTTTTCAAATGCCCCCTTGGGCCCAAGGACGATCTCGACCGACTGTTCGCGGTAGGGGGCCATGGGGGCGCCACTTTGGCCAACCTGGGCGAGGTGGAAGATTCGGAACCATACCTCGGGGTCTACCTGGCTGTTAGTAGAGCGGGACATTCGCGGATCTTTTAGGTAATCCGATCTAAGTGCTTACTGGTTAACAACTATTTACTGTTGAATTTATACCCAGTTTGCATATGCGAACCAAGAGGCCAAACTCTGAGAGGGGGCGTGGAAAACCTGTGGGTCAAGGTGCAATAGTACGGTAGCGGGCATCTTCAGAATTTTTTATTTCGACCAGCTGAGCGCATGCACTCCTGTCGCTTCGGAAATTACCGAGCAAGTTGGCGATATTCCTCCGCGAAATCGATTCGCTCCGGCACGGTGCCGTCCACCATGGTTATTCAAAAGGGGGTTCCGGCTAAAACCGGAGTCCCCTTTTTAGACGGGAGAGCGGGATCCAATCCCACCCTCAAGGGTATTACGGCAGGATCAGTCGAGCAGTTCCTTCGGGATGTTCCCGCCATTGTCGGCGAGCTTCTGCAGAACGGCCTTGTGTAACCACATGTTCATCTGCGCCGAGTCGCCCATTTTCTCGGCGGGGCAGCCGAGTTCGACCGCGAGCTCCTTTCGGGCGCCAAAGCTGCTATCGAGACCCAGCAGCTTCAGCAGGTCCACGATCGAGGTCTTCCAGTTGAGCTTCTGGGGATTCGAGTCGGCGAGTTTCTCCAGTTGCGCAACGACGTCGACGACGGCTATGGGCGCCGGGGCGGCGGGCGCGGACTGCGGCGCCGGAGCGGCCTGCGGGGCCGGTGCCGCTTCTGCAGGACGGCTGAAACCCAGCTTCTGAAGGATCTTGTCGAATAGGCCCATAGTGGATCCTTTCTGCGCGTGATGGTGAGAGCTTGGGGCAAGAGACCTTAAAATCATAACACGCAGATGTGTACGTCGTCAGAATGCGATCGCTTGCTCTCAAGGGAATGTGGTTCAATCCCACGGCCGTGTCGCCGTCGCTGCAGCGCCAGGGAATCGGCTCCTGTCTCGGGGATGCCATCCGGTACCGGAAGGAAATCCCGGGACGATCTGATGAAAGGGCGGGTGGTGGGGAAACCCGTGGGGGGGCAACACGTCAGAATGTCGCTCATGCCTACCCATAGGACAAAAATAGATAAAGAAGGCCGGCTAGCAGGATAATCATATAATTAAACCAGGAATGCGTGCGCATCAACGGACTACTGCAGACAACTTCGTTAAGCCGGACTCAATGCCGGGTGATCACCCCAGGAAAGGAGATCGTGCGAGGCCGGGATCGAGCTACGACGCTAACCACTTAAAGACCGAGAAGGAATAGCCATGGCATTGAACATCCTTGAAGCATTGAAAACCCAATTCGGCGACGAGATCCTAGGGAAGTTGAGGAGATTCATCGGCGAGGACTCTTACAAAACGAAAACGGCCCTCGGTGCGGCATTGGTGGCAATCCTGGGCGGACTCGTCAGCAAGGGGTCAACCCCTCAGGGATCTTCGGAGATCCTGGATATGATCACGAAGGGGGGATTTGGAGAGGACACCCTGAAAGGGCTTGAAAGTGCCTTTGCCGAGAGCGATACCACGAAAAATCTCCAGAATTCCGGCACGGGGTTGCTGGGCGCGATCTTCGGGGACAAGGTTTCCAGGGTGATCGATTGGATCTGCAGTTCCAGCGGGGTCGGGAAGTTAGCCGCTTCCTCTCTGCTGGGGCTGGTCGTGCCCGCCGTGCTGGGATTCCTGGGCAAGGAAGTGAGGGGGAGCAATCTGAATGCCGGCGGCCTCATGAATCTGTTGTCCAGCCAGGCGGGGTTTCTCAAGGCGCAGGCTCCGGCGGGTCTGGGAAACCTCCTTGGGATGCCGGACTTGTCGAGCCTTCCCAAAACCTTTCCGGAATCCATGAGGCAGAAGTCGTCCGCCTGGAAATGGGCGCTCCCGCTGCTCATCCTCGCTGTCGTCCTGTTCTACGCTCTCAGGAGCTGTAATGCACCCCCTGTAAAGACTCCCGTTGAAAAGGGGACAACCGGAACAGGAAATATCCTTGACCGGCTCGGAAAATTTCTTAGCGTCGAGCTGCCGAACGGGATCGAGCTGAACGTTCCGGAACTTGGCATCGAAAGGAAGTTGATCGCGTTTATCGAGGACACAGGAAAGCCCGTCGACAAAACGACCTGGTTCACCTTCGATCGCCTGGAGTTCGAAACGGGAAGCGCGAATCTGAAACCTGCTTCGATGGAACAGTTGAAAAACATCGCAGAGATTCTGAAAGCGTATCCGAACGTCACATTGAAGCTCGGAGGGTATACGGACAATACGGGAAACCCCGACGCCAATCTCGCGCTCTCTCAGAAAAGAGCACAATCCACCATGAATGAGCTTGTCAAGTTGGGCGTCGCTGCCAATAGGCTGGAAGCCGAAGGGTATGGAGACAAGCATCCGGTGGCTGATTACGCCACGGAAGAAGGCAGGCAAAGAAATCGGAGAATCGATGTAAGAGTAACAAAGAAGTAAAAGAGGGGGGATGCCGGAAGCGATGCAGTATACGTGCTGCATTGCTTCCAGAAGAAGTCTCCATCCGGAATTCGAACGGCTTGGGCCGATCAAGACAAGATACACGATCGTCTCCGCACCATGGCAAAACGCAAAGGGATTTCGGCTTACCGCCGAGATCCCTTTTTCCATGAAATAGGCAAATGTGGCTCATTTGTGGCTCGCATTCTCTTTGTGGCTTTGCTCTGGATAAATTCCATTTGGTAAATCCAGCCACAGCAGGAGTGTCCGATTTGCTCCCAGCTTGGTGGTTCTTGCATTTACCGTGTTACCTTCAAGGGACGAGAAGCATATGAAAAAACGCAAAAAACATTCAGATACATTTCCTGGTTCCCACAACCCATTGGCGACCGAAGGAGCCGAAACGAGCCCTTCCGCCAGCGGCGAGGCAGAGCGTTCTCCCCATCGCAAGAAGAAGGAAGAGGCGTTGTTGCACAGCCCCTGTAGCTTCGAGCTGCTGGCTTCGACGGCAAGCGACCTGCTTCAGGCCAGAAAGCCGCTGGAGGCCGTGGAATCCGTCTGCCGCAGGGTGATGGCGCACCTGGATTGCCACATCTTCTTCAATTTCCTGGCGGAAGAGAAGGCCGGCAAGCTGCGCCTGAACGCCTTTGCAGGCATCCCCGAAGAGGAGGCGCGCAGGATCGAGTGGCTCGAGTACGGAGTCGCGGCCTGCGGATGCGCGGCTCGGGATGGCCGCCGCGTCGTGGTGGAGCATATCCCTTCCACGTCGGATGAGCGCACGGAGTTGGTAAGACCATACGGTATCAAGGCATGCGCCGCCCATCCGCTCAAGGGCCCGGGCGGGAAAATCATCGGGACTCTGCTTTTCGGGACTCGCAGCCGGGAAACCTTCAGCGAGGAAGACCTGTCGCTGATGAACGCGGTGACGGATCAGGTGGCGATGGCAATGAACCGGATGAAGGATGAGGAGGCGCTGCGGGAGAGCGAAGAGCGGCTCACGCTGGCGGCAAGCGGAACGCGAATCGGCATCTTCGACTGGAACCTCAAAACGGGCGAGATCGCAGCGACGGAACAGAAAATCCGCCTGTATGGCATGGATCTTCCTACCACCACCACTCTTTCCCAACGCTACACGTATCGCGATTGGGCCGAACGTTTCCATCCTGAAGATCTTCCCAGGGTCGAGGCGGAGATGGATAGATGCATGGCGGAACACGCGCCATTCGAATCCGAGTATCGGGTTGTCTGGCCCGACGGCAGCGTTCACTGGCTGGCCGCTCGCGGGTTGTTCCAATACGACGACCAAGACGTGCCTGCCCGATTTATCGGTATCGTCATGGATATCACCGATCGTAAGCAGGCCGAAATCGAGAATCGTGAACTGGCGGCAGCCATTCAGCAAGAGAAGGACAAGCTCCAGGTCCTGGTGAGTAGTATTCCAGACGAAGTATGGTTCACGGACAAACAGAAGAAGCTTGTCTTGATAAACCCATACGTCACCAGGAAATTCGGCATTAGCGGCTTAGGAATGGAAATGGGCGCTGGGTGTGTAGAGGTGTTTCGTCCGGATGGCACTCCACGCCCCGTGGAAGATTCCCCCCCGTTACGTGCGCTGAGGGGAGAAACGGTGGAGCACCAGGAGGAGATCGTCCGAATCCCGAAAACCGGCGAACTGTATCATCTCCAGATGAATGCGGCGCCCGTCAAAGACTTCAACGGCGACATCATCGGATCGGTATGCGTCGCCCGTGACATCACCGCCCAAAAACAGGCAGAGAAGGAATTGACCGATACCAAAGCTATGCTGGAGATGTTTCTGACGCAGGCGCCGCTTGGGTTCAGTTACATGGACCGCGACTTGCGTTTCCTGATGATCAACAGCCCCCTGGCGGAGATGAACGGCCTGCCGGTGGCCGCGCACCTGGGCAGGACCGTAGCGGAGATCGTGCCGACGCTGTTGCCGGACGTGGAGAAGGTCATCGCCCGGATACTGGCGACGGGCGAACCGGTGATGGGCCACGAGTTCAGCGGCGAAACGCCGTTGAAGCCGGGCGTGAAGCGGTATTGGAACGAGAGCTGGTATCCGGTTTACGACCCGGAGGGCCAGGTAACAGGTTTCGGCGTGATCGTCGAGGAAATCACCGAGCGCAAGCGAACGGAGGAGCAGCTGCAGGCGTTGCTGGAAGAAAAGGATATTCTCCTGCGAGAGCTGTCCCACCGGACCAAGAACAACCTGCAGGTGATCATCTCGCTGCTGGGCATGCAGGCCTCCAAATCGAAAGACGAAAGAATGGCAGAGGCGCTGTCGGATGCCCAGGACCGGGTCCGCACCCTGGCCCTGGTGTACGAGAAGCTCCACCGCTCCGGCAGCGTGTCCTCGCTGCACGTGGACAGGTATGTAAAAGAGCTGGTGACCACGTTCCTGCACGCTCACCAGGGGATCGGCGGCACGGTCCAATCGACTCTGGACCTTGAGGAGATGGAGATCTCCCACGACCAGGCACTTCCCGTGGGGCTGATCTTAAACGAGCTGCTGTCCAACTCGGTCAAGCATGCCTTCCTGGACGGCAAGGCCGGGAACATCCTTGTTTCGATCAAGCGTCTGGGGGAGACGATGGAGCTTCGGTACAGGGACAACGGGCCGGGGGTCCCCAAAGGGATGGATCTGTCCGGAGGAAGCTCTTTGGGGCTCAAGCTGGTCTACAACCTGGCGGTGCGCCAGCTCCTGGGGACGGTGGAGCTTGTGCCCGGCCCAGGCGCCGAGATAGTATTCCGGGTACCGATGCAAAAAATAGAGAGCAATTCCTTGCGCTACCGGGGAGGGGAACCCGTTGCAACGAAATAACCATGGCCGGTAGAGTTCTCATCGTCGAGGACGAGGTCATCCACGCGATGGGGTTGGCGGATCTGATCCCGGACTGGGGCTGCTCCGTGGTGGAGATCGTGGCCACGGGGGAGGAGGCCATCCGCGTGTCGGAGGAACAACGGCCCGACGTGGCGCTGGTGGATGTATCCCTGATGGGGAACGTGGACGGGCTCCAGGCTGCCCGGGAGATTACCGGCCGGATGGGCATTCCGGTGATCTTCATGTCCGGCTACGACGATGAGAAGACGAGAGATGCGGCCATGGCCGTGCAGCCGCTGGATTATCTGGTGAAGCCGCTGGATTTGTTCCGCCTGAAGGAGCTGTTGGAAAGGATATAGAGATCTACTGAAGAACAGGCGCCAGTTTTCGAGGGGGTGGTGGGGAGACCCGTGCGGGTTCAAATCCCGCCTTCGGCACCATGGTATTTCTCATCAAACCGGGTTTCCTTTCTTTATTTAATCCTTATAATGGTTCAAATGTGGCTCGTAACCCGAGTGCCGTCACCAGATCTTGTTTATTCGGTTCAAAACAAAAAACGGAAGAGAAAGCCTTGTCGTTAGGGGTGACCTCATTTACCTTGAACTGATTTTCAAGCTGAGTTTGCTTGTTGCCCTCAGCATCGTATCGAACTTCATCGAAAAGCGCTGGCCCCAAAAAACACGAACGGGCGTACTGCTGCAAGGTTCCCTATTCGGCGGTGTCGCCGTACTGGGCATGCTGCGACCGCTGGATCTTGGACCCGGTCTGATCTTCGACGGCCGGTCGATCATGGTCAGTCTGTGCGCGCTGTACTTCGGACCTATTGCCGCAGCCGTGGCCGGTGCCATGACGATCTTGTGTCGTATTGTACTGGGAGGCACAGGGATTCTTACCGGCGTGCTGGTGATCATTTCATCGACAGGAATTGGATTGCTGACTCGCTCCTGGCGTCAACCTGAGGTCGAACCTCCGTCTTCGGGACACCTTTACCTGTTCGGTCTCGTGGTCCATATTGCCATGCTCGCCCTAATGTTTACGTTGCCCGGGGGTGTTGGGCTGACTGTTGTTCAACGCATCGGCCTCCCCGTGATCCTGATGTATCCCCTGGCGACGATCCTTGCAGGCAAGATCCTCTCGGATCAGGTGTCTGCGGCTCGCACGATGTCAAATTTGCAGGAAACAAAGCGTAGTCTGGAAATTACGCTTCAGTCCATTGGTGACGCGGTCATTGCGACGAGTCTTAAAGGAGACATCGTATTGATGAATCCAGTGGCTGAGACGCTCACCGGCTGGACACGGGACGAGGCTCGAAATAGACCGCTCGAAGAGGTTTTCCGCATCGTCAACGAGAAGACGAGGGAGGAGGTAGAAAATCCGGTTCGACGGGTGGTCAGCGAGGGGCTGGTAGTGGGATTAGCCAATCATACCCTGCTCATCGGCCGGGACGGAAAGGAACATCCCATTGCCGACAGTGGAGCACCGATCCGCAACGAGAGGAACGAGATCACGGGTGCAGTGCTGGTGTTCCGCGACCAGACCCGGGAGCGTCTTTTCTTCCGCCTGAAGGAAATCCGGTTTGAGCTTGTAGAATTCGCCTTGCACCACACACTGGACGAACTGCTGACCAAAGCATTGGATGAAATCGGTGCGTTGGTGAACAGCCCCATAGGGTTTTATCATTTTGTCGAGGCCGATGGGAAAACGCTGCGTTTGCAGCAATGGTCCACCCGAACCCTTAAAGAGTTCTGCGAGGCCGCGGGAAAAGGGGAGCACTACGACATCGAGAACGCCGGGGTCTGGGCCGACTGTGTTCGTGAAAAGAAACCGGTGGTACATAATGAATATGCGACGCTGCCGCACAAGAAAGGGTTGCCGGAAGGCCATGCGGAGGTGGTGCGCGAGTTGGTGGTCCCGGTGATAAGGGAAGGGGAAGTGGTCGCCGTTCTGGGGGTGGGTAACAAACCCGCGCACTATACGGAACAAGACGTGGAAATAGTTACTTTCCTGGCGGACGTGACGTGGCATATCGTCGAGCATAAAAAGGCTGAGGAGGAAAGGGTCTTACTCGAAGCGAATCTGCAACATGCGATGAAGATGGAAGCCGTTGGACGCCTCGCAGGAGGGATGGCGCACGATTTCAATAACCTATTGACGGTTATCATCGGGAATGTTGCCAACGCGCGGGAGGCGGCTGTTCCATCCGAAACGGCGAGGGAGTGTCTTGCCGAGGCCAACAAGGCTGCCGAGATGGCGGCCAGGCTGGTCCAGCGGCTGCTCGCATTCTCGCGCAAGCAGATCGTCGAGCCGAAGGTGCTGAACCTGAACGACCATATCAACGAAATGCACGCGATGCTGGTCCGCCTCATCGGAGAGAACATCGAGCTGCAGACGCTTGCGGCGGATCATCTTGGGGCGGTAAAGATCGACCCGGGGCAACTCGAGCAGATCCTGGTCAACCTTGTGGTGAATTCCAGGGATGCGATGCCGGACGGCGGGAAAATCACCATCGAAACGTCGGACGTGGAGCTGGACGACGGCTACTGTTCCAGGCACCCGTACGTAAAGCCGGGGAAATTCGTCATGATGGCGGTATGCGACTCGGGGCATGGAATGACCGAGGAGGTCAAATCCCGGATTTTCGAGCCGTTTTTCACCACGAAGGAAAAGGGCAGAGGAACGGGGCTCGGCCTGGCGATGATCTACGGCTCCGTGAAGCAGGCGGGCGGGTCGATCGAGGTGTATTCCGAAGCGGGGACGGGAACGACATTCAAGGTGTACCTGCCGAGGGTCGAGGGGGAAGGGGCGAAACCGGTAAAGGACGAGCCTCCACCGGAAATGCGGGATGCGTCGGAGACCATCCTCATCGTGGAGGACGACGACATGGTGCGGAAGATCTGCGTCCGGGTCCTGGTCAAGCTGGGGTACAGGATATTGGAAGCATCCAACGGGAACGAGGCCATGGGACTGGCTCGCGCGCACAGGGAACGGATCGACCTGCTCCTGACTGACGTCGTCATGCCGGGGATGAACGGGCCGGAGCTGGCCAGGCTGCTGCAGGAGATCCATCCGGAGGCGAAGGTTCTTTTCGCGTCGGGGTATACGGAGAACGCGATCGTTCATCACGGAGTGTTAAACGATGGCGTCTCCTTCATCGGAAAGCCCTACCCTCCATCGGCGCTGGCGAAGAAGGTCCGGGAAGTGCTCGACAGGGTAGGGTAGCCGGAATTCTTTGTTTTCCGTTTGGTCCACCGGGTCTACAACATCAAAATCAAGGAATAGGGATGTCTTTGAGGTGACCGTCTTGTCCGAAAAACCGACATATGAAGAATTGGAGCAAAGAGTCAAGTCGCAGGAAAAAGAGTGCGCCGATTTGGAACGGATGGCCAAACGGGTGCTTGACAGCGAGAACCAGTACCGTACTTTCTTTGAAAACAGCATGGATGCGATGTTCATCTCCAAACCGGATGGCCAGGTTCTTGAAGCGAATGCGGCCGCCTGCGAGATGTTCGGTTTCACGGAAGAGGAATTGATCCAGGAGGGAAGAAATGCGGTCGTCGACCCGGACGACCCTGGGCTTCGTGTTGCGTTGGTGGAAAGGGGGCGCACAGGAAGATTTGCGGGAGAACTGATCTTCAAGCGAAAAGACGGGACCAGGTTGCCGGTGGAGATCTCGTCGGTCGTTTTCAAAACCGGCGCCGGTGAGGAACGGGCAAGCATCACTGTCCGGAACATTTCGGAACGCAAGCGGACGGAGAACGCGCTGCGGGAGAGCGAAGCCTTCACAAAAGCGGTCATGGATCACCTTCCCATCGGCTTGGCCGTGAACTCGATGGACCCTACTGTGGATTCTATTTACATGAACGAAAACTTCCCCAGGCTTTACCGGACGACGAGAGAAGCGCTTACCGGTCCGGAGGCTTTCTGGGATGCCGTCTATGAAGATCCGGTTTTCCGGGAAGAGATCAGGAAAAGAGTCCTGGAAGATTGCGCCGACAACGATCCGGCACGAATGCACTGGGAAGATGTGCCGATAACCCGACGGGGAGAAGAGACCGTTTATATCAATGCCCGGAATACTCCTGTGCCTGAAAAGTCGTTGATGATATCGACGGTATGGGACGTCACCGAGCGCAAACGGACGGAGAACGCGCTTAGGGAGAGCGAAGCCCGGTATCGCACCCTGTTCGATCACGGGTTCGACGGGATCGTGATCATCGATCCCGAAACCGCGGCTCCGATCATTTTCAATAATCAGGCATGCGCACAGCTTGGATATACGCGGGAGGAATTCGGATGTCTGAAGGTCACGAATATCGATCTCACAGAAAGCCCGGAAGAAGTCGACGCCCGGATACGGAAGGTGATTGCCAAGGGATACGACGAGTTCGAAACGCTCCATCGCACCAAGAGCGGGGAACAGCGGAACGTCCTTGTCCAGGCCCAGTACATTCAAGACGGCGGGAAGCCCATATATCACTGCATCTGGCGCGATATAACCGAAAGCAAGCGTTCGGAAGAGGCCGTCCGCAGAGAAACCTCCTTGCGGAATTTGCTGCTGGACAATATACCGTGCATGGCGGTGGTCCTGAAAAAGCAGACCCGCGAGATCGTCGCATGCAATGAGATCGCCAGGAATAGCGGTGCCGCCGTCGGCAGGGTCTGTCATGACGTCCTTGCGGTTCCGGGAACCCCTTGTCCATTCTGCCAGGCGGCGGAGGTATGGGAGACAGGGGAACGCAGGGAAGTCGAAGTTGAGTACATGGGTAGGTACTGGCACGGGATCTGGGTCCCGTTTTCCGATGACTATTACGTGCATTACATCTTCGACATCACCGATCGCAAGCGTGCCGAAGCCGAGAAGGAAAAACTCCAGAAACAGCTGCTGACCGCGCAGCGGATGGAGGCTGTGGGAACGCTTGCGGGGGGCATCGCGCACGATTTCAACAACGCCTTGATGGGAATCATGGGGTTCGCGGAAGTGCTGAAAGATAGTCTGGCGAGGGATGAACAGGGCTTGTCGGACCTGAACGAAATCATGCGCTGCGCGGATCGGGCATCCACGCTGACTCGGCAGCTTTTGACATATGCCAGGCGGCAGATCATCGAACCCATCAACTTGAACCTGAACCGGGTGATCGCCGATCTCATGAGGCTCCTCTCGAAGATACTCGGCGAACAGATCGAGATCCGGACGAATCTTGCGGAGGATCTGCCAGCGATAAACGCCGACCTCGGGCAGATCGAGCAGGTGGTCATGAACCTGGTCCTGAATGCCCGGGACGCGATGCCGGGCGGAGGCCGGTTGACGATAGAAACCGGGCAAGTCCATATAGACGCCGATTACCATCATCACCATCCTTATATGGAAACAGGTTCTTATATTCTCCTTACGGTCTCGGATACGGGGATCGGGATGGACAAGGGCATCGAAGAAAGGGTGTTCGAGCCGTTCTTCACGACAAAGAGTCCCGATCAGGGATCCGGGCTCGGGCTTTCCATTGTTTATGGGATCGTCAAGCAGCACAAGGGATTCATCCACCTGTACAGCGAGCCCGGAAAGGGAACGATCTTCAAGATCCATCTCCCCGCGGTGGCGGGGAGCGCCAATGTGATCCTTCCGTCCAAACCATCTGAAATTCGAGGGGGGACGGAGACCATTCTCCTCGCCGAAGACGACGGATCGGTCCGGAGTCTCATTGTACGGACATTGACGGAATTGGGTTACACCGTCCTGGTCGCACGCGAAGGGGAGGAGGCCGTGGAAGCCTTTCTCGAGAACGCGGACAAGATCGACCTGGCATTGCTCGATGTGGTCATGCCCCGAAAGGGCGGAAAAGAAGCATATGAGGAAATGTGGAAATCGAAGGAGGGCCTCAAAGTAATTTTCATGAGCGGGTATACCGCCGACGCCGTTCACGAATCGTTCGTCCTGAACCCGGGGGTTTCGTTTCTGTCGAAGCCATCCAGTCCCAGCACAATGGCAAGGAAGATCAGAGAAGTTTTGGACTCGCCGTGCCGATAAACCGGATAGGATTATCGGAGAATAGGGATCTTTACCGGTAACCGGGAGAGGACGGGAAGGATGTCACAGGACGAAAAAAGTGTGATCCTCGTCGTGGACGACGACACGGCGGTTCTGCAGTCGACCAGAAGGCTTTTAGCCGGGGACGGCTACGAAGTGTTTGCTTATGAAAAAACAAAGGACGCCTTGGCCAGGTTGAAAGAAAATGGCGTATCGGTCGTTTTGACCGACATCAAAATGCCGGAAGAAAACGGCATGCAATTTCTGGAAAGAATACACTTGTTCAATTTAGACATTCCTGTAGTCCTTATGACAGGGTATGCCGAATTGGATACAGCAGTGGATGCGATCAAAAAAGGCGCTTTCGATTTTCTATTGAAACCCGTACGATCAGACTACCTTCGTCATTCCATCAGCAAAGCCGTCAATCATTACAAGTTTAAACAACTTGAAAAAGGCTATACCAATACTTTGGAACAAACGGTCGAAAAAAGAACCGGCGAGCTGGCTGAGGCATTGAGACTGGTCCAATCCGCAAGCAAGGAGATCGTCGAACGTCTGGCAACGGTCGCGGAATACAGGGACACTGACACGGGTAAACATATTAAGCGGATTGGATTGTTTTCGCAAAAGATCTCCATGGCTTTTGGCATGTCGCCAGAGTTTATCGAGGCGATTACCTTCGCAAGCATCCTCCATGATATCGGGAAGGTCGGGATACCGGACAGCATCCTCCTAAAGCAGGGTCCTCTGACCGCGGAGGAGTTCTCTCTCATCAAGACCCATACCGTAATCGGTGAAAGGGTCCTCGCAGGATCTTCCTACCCGGGGATGCCCATGGCAGCTTCAATCGCCCTAAGCCACCACGAACGGATGGATGGCAGCGGATATCCCCTGGGTTTAAAAGGGGAGGAAATTCCGATAGAAGGAAGGATCGTGACACTGGTGGACCAGTACGATGCCTTAAGAAGCGAAAGGCCATACAAGATTGCGTTTGATCATGATAAATCCTGCAAAATAATAACCGGAGGAGATGGGAGGACATCGCCGGGGCAGTTTGACCCCAACGTGCTGGATGCATTTATTCGCGTTGCGCCGGAATTCGACAAAATCTACAACGAACATTGCGGATAACATTCCCCTGTCGGCCATGACGCGAGAGGAGCACGACTGATGGATCGGATTAAAAATACGGCAATTCTTTTGGTGGATGACGATTCTTCCGTCCTGGAAGCCATTTCCAGATTGCTGGGCACAATAGGGTATCGTGTATATCAATATGACAATGCAACGGAAGCGATGTTGAAGTTGCAGGAAAACAGGGACATTCGAGTGGTGGTGACGGATATCGTCATGCCGAAGGTATCGGGCCTCCAATTCCTGGAAAATATACGGTCCTTCAATTCCGAAATCCCCGTGATCATGATGACCGCATATCCGGAACTGGACATGGCGATCGACGCCATTCGAAACGGCGCATTCGATTTCATGTTGAAGCCCTTCAAGCCCGAAATTCTCGTCAATACGATAAAAAATGCGGCCGAACAATACCGGCTCAAAGAGCTTGAGAAAAACTACACCGATGTACTCGAAAAAGACGTGAAAAACAGGACCAAGGAACTGATCGATGCGCTGAAGCTGGTGAATTCCGCCGGCAGGGAGATCATAGAGCGCCTCGCGGGGGTCGCCGAATATCGGGATGTGGACACGGGAAAACACATCAAGCGGATCGGCTTGTATTCGCAAAGGCTGGCCGCGGCCATGAACATGCCGACCGAATTCGTTCAGGAGATAACGTTCGCCAGCGTCCTCCATGACATCGGAAAGATCGGCATCACCGATCTCATCCTCTTGAAAAAGGGGCCCTTGATCGAAGAGGAGTTCGAAACCATCAAGGCCCACACGTTGATAGGCGAGAAAATGCTCGCCCAATCTCCCTACCCGGGAATGGCGATGGCGGCTTCCATCGCCCTGAATCACCACGAAAGGATGGACGGTCGCGGGTACCCTCGAGGACTGAAAAGGGAAGATATCCCGATCGAGGGAAAGATCGTGATGCTTGTCGATCAATATGATGCCTTGAGGAGCGAGAGGCCGTATAAGCCTGCGTTCGACCACGATAAATCGTATAAAATCATCACGGTAGGAAATGAAAGAACATCGCCGGAGCAGTTCGACCCCAACGTGCTGGATGCATTTATCCATGTTGCGCCGGAATTCGACAAGATTTACAACGAACATTACGGATGATAATTCCCTGTCGGCCATGACTCGGGAAGGACGGATAAAAATACAGCGATTCTTGTGATGGGTGACTATTCTTCCGGCCTGGAATTCATTCTGGCGTATCCGGAACTCGACATGGCCAAATGGCGATCGTCGCGGTCCGAAATGGCGCATTCGATTTCATATTGAAGACCTTCAATCCCGAAATCCTCGGCAATTGATAAAAAATGCGGACGAACAGTGCAGGTTCAAGGAGTGTGCGAAATGGGCAAGAATCAACCCGCAGCAAACGTCACCGAACCTCTCCGCAAGTCCCCCACCGGCATACAAGGCCTGGACGAGATTACGGGAGGCGGCCTCCCCAGCGGCCGCGCCACGCTCGTGTGCGGCGGTCCCGGGTGCGGAAAAACCATCCTTGCGATGGAGTTCCTGGTTCGCGGCATCCAGCAGTATGACGACCCCGGACTCTTCGTCTCCTTCGAGGAAAGCCAGGACGACCTGATCGAGAACTTCAACTCGTTCGGTTTCGATCTGAAGGCACTGATCGCAGCTAAGCGGCTACACATCTCTCGTATACAGATCGTGCCCTCCGAGATCGTCGAGGCGGGCGATTTCTCTCTGGATGCCCTCTTCATCCGAATTCAGCAGGCCATATCGGTCGTCGGCGCGAAACGCGTGGCCCTGGACTCGATCGAGTCGATCTTTACGAATCTTCCGAACCCGAAGTTGCTGCGCAGCGAACTCGCTCGGTTGCTCTCCTTACTGAAGGAACAGGGGATTACCATCATCCTGACCGGGGAGAAGGGAGAGGGGACGCTGACTCGCAACGGCTTCGAGGAGTATGTCTCCGATTGTGTCGTAACGCTCGACCACCGCGTGACGGAGCAGCTTTCACGGAGACGGTTGCGCTTCGTCAAGTACCGTGGGTCTGCGCACGGGGCGGACGAGCATCCCTTTCTCATCGGGGCCACAGGATTATCCGTCCTCCCGATCACGTCGATGGGGCTGGCGCACAATGTCGACACGGACCGGATATCGTCGGGCGTTCGGGGACTCGACGCCATGATGGGGGGGCACGGATTCTATCGGGGCAGCAGTGTTCTCGTCTCAGGCACCGCAGGGACGGGCAAGAGCACGCTCGCCACGCATTTCGCGGCTGGCGCCTGCGGGCATGGGAAACGGTGCCTTTATCTGACGTCGGAGGAATCCGTCAGCCAGATCGTGCGCAACATGCGTTCGGTGGGCCTAGATCTCCAGCCGTGGCTCGACAAGGGCCTGTTGCGCATCGAGGCTTCCCGCGCGACCTTCTGCGGCATCGAGGAGCGGTTGGTGTCCGTTTTCAACCTTGTTACGAGCATGCGGCCGGACGTGTTCATCATGGACCCGCTCAGCGGTTACATCGGTATGGGTCTGCCATCCGAAGTCAGGTCGATGGTGGTTCGCATGATCGATCACCTCAAGATGTTGGGCGTCACCGGGCTGTTCACCGATCTCACGCGCGGATCGAAGCACGACGACGAGTCGGAGGCGAACATCTCCTCCCTCATGGACACATGGGTGGCCCTCCGCGTGGACAGGACCCTGCAGAAACGGCGGTGCATGCTCTACATCGTGAAGTCGCGGGGGATGGAACATTCGCACGAGACGCGGGAGATGGTGTTCACCTCCACGGGCGTCGAGATTCGCCCCTGGAAGAAACGGGCTGTCGCATCCGGCGCGCACGCCACGGGCCGAAAGGAGACATTGTGAACGATTCATCCGGGAGGGTGGCGGGGGGAGACCCGCACATCGGGCGGGAAGATGCGGCGGAAAGGTGGCAACTCAAGCTCTACATCGCCGGCATGAACCAGACTGCAAGAAGGGCTATCAAGAACCTAGAGAGGATCTGCGCCGAGCACCTGGAGGGCAGGTACACGCTGGAGATCATCGATCTCCTCGAACATCCGCAGCTTGCCGAAGGCGACCAGATCATCGCGGTTCCAACGCTGGTTCGCAGCCTGCCGCCGCCGATCCGCAAGATCCTGGGCGACCTGTCCGAGAAGGAAAAGGTTTTGATCGGGCTTGATATTCGTGTGCTGGGCTGACCAAGGTCAGGGATGTCCAAAGTGACGAAAGATTGGCCTGCCGAAGGTGTGCCTCATGAATGACCGTTTCTCCGGAACGACAGCCTCCGAGAATGTAGAAGGCTTCCGGGCGATGGTGCACCAATCCGTCGACGGGCTGGTTGTCATCGACGAAGACGGAGTCGTGATCTTTGCGAATCCCGCGGCGGCAGTGCTGCTGGGGAAGAGTGCGGACAATTTGCTTGGTTGGTCGCTCGGCACTCCGGCCATCGGCCGGGAACCGGTAGAACTCCTTATATCTCGCGACGGTGAAATGTTTGTCACCGAAATCCGGTCGACCAATATCGTCTGGGATGGGCAGTCCGCTCACCTTGCGAGTTTGCGTGACGTCACCGAGCGCAAGCGTACCGAGAAGGAGCTGCGCGCATCGCAGAGGATGATCGAGGAGATAATCAACGCGATTCCCGTAAGGGTTTTCTGGAAGGATAAGAATCTCGTTTATCTGGGCTGCAACGCGGCATTCGCCCGCGACGCCGGATTTGCCGATCCGAAGGACGTCATCGGGAAGGACGATTACCAGATGGCATGGCGTGACCAAGCTGAATTGTATCGGGCCGGCGACCGCCAGGTGATCGAGAACGGAACCTCCAAGCTCCTTATCGAAGAACCCCAGACTACCCCCAAAGGGAACACAATTACTCTCCTTACGAGCAAGTTGCCGTTGCTCGATTCCAGCGGCGTGATCGTCGGCGTACTCGGCACGTATTACGATATCACCGACCGAAAGCGGGCCGAGGCCGAGAGGGAGAAGCTTCAGTCGCAGCTGCAGCAGGCGATGAAGATGGAGGCGGTGGGTCGACTGGCGGGGGGCGTGGCGCACGACTTTAACAATATCCTTACGGTGATCACGGGGTACAGCGAGCTCCTGCTGCAGAACACTGGGAATGACTCCCCGATGCGCGAGGACATGGAGGAGATCAAGCATGCGGCGGAGCGCGCGGCGTCTCTGACGCAGCAGCTGCTGGCGTTCTCCCGGAAGCAGATTATAGAGCCGAAGGTGGTGTCCCTGGACGGCCTGGTGACGGAAATGCACAAGATGCTGGGACGCCTGATCGGGGAGGACATCGAGCTGCAGACGATCATCGGGAAATCCCTCGGGTCGGTGAAGGTGGACCCGGGGCAGTTCCAGCAGATCCTGATGAACATGGTTGTGAACGCCCGTGACGCGATGCCGGACGGCGGGAAGATCGTCATCGAGACGGCGAACGTGGATCTGGACGAAGGGTACTGCGCCTTGCATCCCTACGTGAAACCCGGGCGGTTCGTGATGCTGGCGGTGAGCGACACGGGGACGGGGATGAGCGAGGAGGTCAAGGCCCGCATCTTCGAGCCGTTCTTCACCACAAAGGAGCGAGGAAGCGGGTCTGGGCTGGGCCTCGCGATGGCCTACGGCGGGGTGCACCAGGCGGGCGGCACCATCGAGGTGTATTCGGAGGTCGGGTTCGGGACGACGTTCAAGATTTACCTGCCGCGGGTCGCGAGGGAGGCGCCGGCCCCGGCATACGATGAACATCCGGCGGAGCTACCGGGAGGGACGGAGACAGTGCTGGCGGTGGAGGACGAAGCCAGCGTGCGGGCCTTGTGCGTCCGTATCCTGGAGCAATTGGGGTACCGGGTGCTGCAGGCCCGGAATGGGGCCGAGGCGATCGCGGAGGCGCAAGGGTACGGAGATCGGATCGACCTGCTGGTGACGGACGTGGTGATGCCGGGGATGAGTGGAAGGGAGTTGGCGATGCAGGTAGTCCTGATCCACCCGGAGATGAAGGTGCTATTCACGTCGGGGTACACGAACGACATGATCTCGCGTCAAGGTATTCTGGACGAGGGGGTGCTGTTCATCGGGAAACCTTACACCCCGTTGGCGCTCGCGAGGAAGGTGCGGGAGGTGCTCGACGAGGCGTGATGGAAATGATCACTCGTCGCGCATCCAATGGTCACTTTGCTTCAAGTTGACATCTCGCATCAATACTGTATCGATGCCGAGGGTCCTCGCCTGTGTTGGCTCGTACGGTATTCAGCAGTGTATCCCGACTTCGGCATGAGCTTTCACCCCTCATCGCAAACGCAAATCCGGGATTTCAGAGTTGGGCACTGGCCGTGGATGCGAATTTGCGGGATGCCTAGGCCAGAAACCCCTGAAACTCCTGAATCTGATCGCGCTGAACCCTGATCCTTCTAAACGGGCGAAGCATTCGCTCTGTAATGGGGGGACGGCCAACGATGTCGGGCAAGGACTGAATTTTCTCCTGGATCTCCGGAGCCAGCCGCAACATACCCATGATCTGAGTCACCCGCGCGCGGGTAATCCCCTCCCTGAGGGCAATTTCGGCCTGACTTGCGACCTCCCCGGATTCCAGGAGAGCTTTCCACTCGATAGCTCTTCGGAGGAGTTCGACGACTCGGGGGGTCTTCGGTTTCGGGGGCGGTTTGGGATCGCCCCGGCCCGGCGCGGCGGCGTTCACGGTCCTGTCGCCTGTCACATGGCGCGTCATGGCGCCTATATTGCTGTTTTCAAACGCCCCCTTGGGCCCGAGGGCGATCTCGACTGTCTGTTCGCGGTAGGCGGCCACGGGGGTGCCTTTGGGGCCATCTTGGGCGAGATGGACGATCCGGAACCAGACCTCGGGGTCCACCTGGCGGTTAGTAGAGCGGGACATTCGCGGAGCCAGATGTTACTGTTCGCGAACCGTTGAGTGTTTGGTAACGCGTACCAGATCTCGATGGTTTGACGACTTTGAATAAGCACCTTCTTCACCAACTGGTGGAGAAGGTGCTTCTTTTTTTGCTGCCATGGATGGCAGTATGTCGCGGAGGCCATGGACGGCCGGGAGCGACAGTGGTTCGGGCCTTCAGCCATCACCTTCTCGAAGTTGTCCATGATGGACGCCAGCATCTCCTTATCGATGGCCGGCAGCTCCAGCCGCTCTCGCCCAGCCTCAAGCTCCCGCTTCTCACCCTCCAGCTCCTCCATCCGGGTCCGTAGATCCCGTGACCTGCCCCCCGGATTTTGAACCAACTTGAAAGAGAGTCCTCCGCACCCTGCGCCCGATGAGCGTGATTTTTCTTGTGTTGAATCATGGCGATAGGATATACTGCGTTGAAAAGAATACGCTTTTTGACGGAGGACCTGGCTGAAAAATATCTTCCCCCGCTGGCTGGCGATTGCCTTCTCGTCATGGATGCTTGTTCTGCTGATCGGAAGCACCTGGTTCTATCTAACCCAGAAGCGGCACCTCCGGCAAGAATCCGTCAAGGAACTCCAAGCCATCGCGGAACTGAAGGTGGGCAGATCGCCGCGTGGCAGGCCGATCAGCATGCAAGAGCAGCGGCCCTCATGCGCAATCCTTTTCTTGCCGAAGGAATGGCGCGATGGGCGGCAAACCCGGATATGGAGAGCGCGGGGCGGATCCAGAGCTGGCTTAGCTTCCTGCGGGAGCAGTACCGGTACCGCGATGTTCTGCTGGTGGACGACGGCGGTCGGATGATCTCCGATCCGGATCCCCGGCGCGAGACGGTCCATGTGGAGATGGCGGATGCCGTGTCGATCGCGCGGCAAGATCGGAAGGCGGTGATCACGGATCTCCACGCGGGACCGGGCGACCGGCCCCACCTCGAGGTCGTCGCCCCCCTGTTCGTTCCGGGGAACGGAAAGCAGACATATGTCGGCGCGATTATCTTTCAGATCGATGCCCGGCAATTCCTTTATCCATTGATCCAGTCCTGGCCGGTGCCCAGCCGAACCGCCGAAACCCTGCTCGTCCGGCGGGGTAGCACATGATTTCAACAACCTGTTGACGGTCATCCTGGGGAATATCTCCAATGCCCGGGAGGCGTCGGTTCCCTCCGGGACGGCGACGGAGTTTCTCGACGAAGCCGCCAAAGCCGCCGGGATGGCCACCAGGCTGGTCCAGAGACTGCTCGCATTCTCACGCAAGCAGATCGTCGAGCCGAAGGTGCTGAACCTGAACGACCATATCAGCGAAATGCATGCGATGCTCGTCCGCCTCATCGGGGAGAACATCGAGTTGCAGACGCTCACAGCGGATCATCCGGGGTCGGTAAAGATCGACCCGGGGCAACTCGAGCAGATCCTGGTCAACCTTGTCGTGAATTCCAGGGATGCGATGCCGGATGGCGGGAAAATAACCATCGAAACATCGAATGTGGACCTGGACGAAGGTTACTTTTCCAGGCACCCGTACGTAAAGCCGGGGAAATTTGTCATGATGGCGGTATGCGACTCGGGGCATGGAATGACCGAGGAGGTCAAATCCCAAATTTTCGAGCCATTTTTCACAACGAAGGAGAAGAAGCGGGGAACGGGACTCGGCCTGGCGATGATCTATGGTTCCGTGAAACAGGCGGGCGGGTCGATCGAGGTGTATTCCGAAGCGGGAATGGGAACGACGTTCAAGGTCTACTTGCCGAGGGTCGAGGGGGAAGCGCCGGAACCGGTAAAGGACGAGCCTCCACGGGAAACGCGGGATGTGTCGTAAACCATCCTAATCGTGGAGGACGACGAAATGGTGCGGAAGATCTGCGTCAGGGTCCTGGTCAAGTTGGGGTACAGGATATTGGAGGCGTCCAACGGAAACGAGGCGATGGAAACGGCTCGTGCGCACCGTGAACGGATCGACCTGCTCTTGGCCGACGTCGTCATGCCGGGGATGAACGGGCCGGAGCTGGCCAGGCAACTGCTGGAAATCCATCCGGAGGCAAAGGTTCTTTTCGCGTCGGGGTATACTGAGGACGCGATCGTTCATCACGGAGTGTTGGACGATGGCGTATCCTTCATCGGGAAGCCGTACCCTCCATCGGTGTTGGCGAAGAAGGTCCGGGAAGTGCTCGACAGGGCGGGGTAGCCGGAATTCCCTTTTTTCCGCGTGATCCGCCGGGTCTGCAACGTCAAGATCAAGGAACCAGGATGTCTTCGAGGTGACCGCCATGTCCGAAAAACCGACATATGAAGATCTGGAGCGGAAAGTCGCATCGCTTCAAGCGGAGAGCGCCGATCTGAAACGGATGATCGACCGGTTGGTCGACAACGAGAGCAAGTATCGCACCTTTTTTGAAAACAGCCTGGATGCGTTATTCATCAGCAAGCCGGATGGCAAGATATTGGAAGCGAACGCCGCCGCCTGCACGATGTTCGGGTACACGGAACAGGAGCTGATCCGGGAAGGAAGAAATGCGATTGTCGATACGGAGGACCGGAGATTTCTTTCCGCGTTGGCGGAAAGGGAGCGAAATGGAAGATTTGCGGGAGAGCTGACCTTTAAGCGGAAAGACGGGACCAAAATGCCGGCGGAGATCTCGACGGTCGTTTTCAAAACCGGCACCGGGGAGGAACGGGCAAGCATCATTGTCAGGGACATTTCGGAGCACAAGCGGGCGGAAAAGGCGCTGCGGGAAAGCGAAGCCTTCATAAGAACGGTCATGGATCACCTTCCCATCGGCCTGGCCGTGAACTCGGTTGAACCCGGCGTGGATTTCCTCTACATGAACGACAACTTCCCCAAGTGTTACCGCACAACGAGAGAGGAACTCGTCCATCCCGACGCATTCTGGGATGTCGTCTATGAAGATCCGGTTTTCCGGGAAGAGATCAGGAAAAGGGTGTTGGAAGATTGCGACGGCAACGACCCGGCACGAATGCACTGGGAAGATGTGCCGATTGCCCGCAAGGGGGAAGAGACAGTCTATGTCAATGCCCGCAATACCCCCGTTCCAGAAAAGTCGTTGATGATATCGACGGTATGGGACGTCACCGACCGCAAGCGGATGGAAGTGGAACTGAAAAAATCGGAAGAGAAATACCGGAACCTGTTTGAATCGATCGATCAGGGGTTTTGCGTTATCGAAGTCTTGTTCGATGCGGAGGAGAGCCCGGTCGACTACCGTTTATTGGAGGTCAATCCGGCCTTCGAGAAGCAAACCGGGTTGCGTGATGCCGAAGGGAAATTGATGCGCAGCCTGGTCCCGGATCATGAACCGCATTGGTTCGAAACGTACGGCAGAATCGCAACGACAGGGGAATCGGAGCGCTTTGCAAGAGAGGCAAAAGCCTTGAACCGTTGGTATGACGTGTATGCTTTTCGCATTGACGAACCGGGAAGCCGAAAAGTGGCAATTTTGTTCAATGACATCACCGAGCGCAAGCAGGCGGAGGATGCGCTGCGGGAGAGCGAAGCGCGATATCGCACCATATTCGATCACGGGTTTGACGGGATCGTGATCATCGATCCGGAGGCTGCAACCCCGATCATTTTCAACAATCAGGCTTGCGCACAGCTCGGATATACACGGGAGGAATTCGGACGTCTGAAGATCGCCGATATCGATCTCATGGAAGGCCCGGAAGAAGTCAGCGCCCGGATACGGAAGGTGACCGGCACGGGATACGACGAGTTCGAAACGCTTCATCGCACCAAGCACGGGGAACAGCGGAATGTGCTTGTCCAGGCCCAGTACATCCATGACGGCGGGAAACCCATATATCACTGCATCTGGCGCGATATAACCGAAAGCAAGCGTTCGGAAGAGACCGCCCGGAGAGAAACCTCCTTGCGGAATATCCTGCTGGACAATTTGCCGTGCACGGCGTTGGTCCTGAAAAAGCAGACCCGCGAGATCGTCGCATGCAATGAGATCGCAAGGAATCGCGGCGCCGTAGTCGGCAGGGTCTGTCATGACATCCTCTTGGGTTCCGGAACCCCCTGTTCCTTCTGCCAGGCGGCGGAGGTATGGGAGACAGGTGTAAGCAGAGAGGTCGAAGTAGAGTACATGGGCAGATTCTGGCATGGGATCTGGGTCCCGTTTTCCGACGACCTTTACGTGCATTACATCTTCGATATCACCGATCGCAAGCGTGCCGAGGCCGAGGAGGAAAAGCTCCAGAAACAGCTGCTGTCTGCGCAGCGGATGGAAGCTGTGGGAACTCTCGCGGGGGGCATTGCGCACGATTTCAACAATGCCTTGATGGGAATCATGGGGTTCGCGGAAGTGCTGAAAGAAAGTCTGGCGGGGGATGAGCAGGCCCAATCGGACCTGAACGAAATCATGCGCTGCGCGGACCGGGCATCCACGCTGACGAGACAACTATTGACATATGCTAGGCGGCAGATCATCGAACCCGCCAACTTGAACCTGAACCGGGTGATCACCGATCTCATGAGGTTCGTCTCCAAGATACTGGGTGAACAGATAGAGATCCGGACGTACCTGGCGGAGGATTTGCCGGCGATAAGCGCCGATATCGGGCAGATAGAGCAGGTGGTCATGAACCTGGTGCTGAATGCCCGGGATGCGATGCTGGGCGGTGGCCGGTTGACGATCGAAACCGGGCAAGTCCATATAGACGCCGATTACCGTCATCACCATTCGTATATGGAAATGGGTTCTTATGTGCTCCTTACGATCTCGGATACGGGGATCGGGATGGACAAGAGCATAGAGGAACGGGTGTTCGAGCCGTTCTTCACGACAAAGAGTCCCGAACAGGGATCCGGGCTCGGGCTTTCCATTGTTTACGGGATCGTCAAGCAGCACAAGGGGTTCATCCATCTGTACAGCGAACTCGGAAAGGGAACGACCTTCAAGATCCATCTCCCTGCGGTTGCGGGGAACGCCGATGCGATCCTTCCGTCCAGACCGTCTGAAATCCGAGGCGGGACGGAGACCATTCTCCTCGCCGAGGACGACGGATCGGTCCGGAGTCTCATTGAACGGACATTGACGCAATTGGGGTACACCGTCCTGGTTGCACGCGACGGGGAGGAGGCCGTGGAAGCCTTTCGCAGGAACGCAGACAAGGTCGACCTTGCATTGCTCGATGTGGTCATGCCCCGAAAGGGTGGAAAAGAAGTATACGGGGAAATGCGGAAATCGAAGGAGGGTCTCAAGGCGATTTTCATGAGCGGGTATACGGCCGATGCCGTCCACGAATCCTACGTCCTGAACCCGGGGGTTTCGTTTCTTTCCAAGCCCTTCAGTCCCGGCGCAATGGTAAGGAAAATCAGAGAAGCTTTGGACTTGCCGTGCCGATAAACCGGATAGGATCATCGGAAAACAGGGATCTTTACCGGTAGCCGGGAGAGGACGGGAAGGATGCCACAGGACGAAAAAAGCGTAATTCTCGTCGTGGACGACGACTCCGCGGTTTTGCAGTCGACCAGAAGGCTTTTGACCGGATACGGCTACGAAGTATTTGCTTATGAAAAAACAAAGGATGCCTTGGCCAGGCTGAAAGAAAATGACATTTCCGTCGTGTTGACCGACATTAAAATGCCGGAAGAAAACGGTATGAAATTTCTGGAAAGAATACACTTGTTCAATTTAGACATTCCTGTAGTCCTTATGACAGGGTATGCTGAACTTGACACCGCAGTGGATGCAATCAAGAAAGGCGCTTTCGATTTTCTTTTGAAACCCGTACGCGCAGACTACCTTCATCATTCAATCAGTAAAGCCGTCAATCATTACAAGTTCAAGCAACTTGAAAAAGGCTATACCAATGCCTTGGAAAAAACCGTCGAAAAAAGAACCGGCGAGCTGAGCGAGGCATTGAGGCTGGTCCAATCCGCAAGCAGGGAGATCGTGGAACGTCTCGCAATGGTCGCGGAATACAGGGACACGGATACGGGGAAACATATCAAGCGGATCGGGTTTTTTTCGCAAAAAATCTCCATGGCGATGGGCATGTCGCCGGAGTTTGTCGAGGCGATCGCCTTCGCAAGCATTCTCCATGACATCGGGAAGGTCGGGATACCGGACAGCATCCTCCTCAAGCAGGGTCCTCTGACCCCGGAGGAATTCTCTCTCATCAAGACTCATACCGTAATCGGTGAAAGGGTGCTCGCGGGATCTTCTTATCCGGGGATGCCCATGGCAGCTTCCATCGCCCTGAGCCACCACGAACGGATGAACGGCAGCGGATATCCCCTGGGCTTGAAAGGGGATGAGATACCGATAGAAGGAAGGATCGTGACACTCGTCGACCAGTACGATGCCTTGAGAAGCGAAAGGCCGTACAAGACTGGATTTGATCATGATAAATCCTGCAAAATAATAACCGAGGGAGACGGGAGGACATCGCCGGAGCAGTTCGACCCGGACGTGCTGGATGCATTTATTCGTGTTGCGCCGGAATTCGACAAGATTTACAACGAACATTACGGATAATATTCCCCTGTCGGCCATGACGCGAGAGGAACACGACTGATGGATCGAAATAAAAATACAACGATTCTGTTGGTGGATGACGATTCTTCCGCCCTGGAATCCATTTCCAGATTGCTGGGTATAAAAGGTTATCGCGTATATCAATATGAAAATGCCATGGAAGCGATGATGATGTTGCAGGAAAACACGGACATTCGCGTGGTGGTGACGGATATCGTCATGCCGAAGATATCGGGCCTTCAATTTCTTGAAAAAATACGGTCCTTCAATTCCGAAATCCCCGTGGTCATGATCACCGCCTATCCGGAACTCGACATGGCGATCGAAGCGATTCGAAACGGTGCATTCGATTTCATATTGAAGCCCTTCAAGCCCGAAATCCTCGTCAATACGATAAACAATGCGGCCGAACAGTACAGGCTCAAGGAGCTTGAAAAAAACTACACCGATATGCTCGAAAAAGACGTGAAAAACAGGACCAGGGAACTGATCGATGCGTTGAAGCTGGTGAATTCCGCCAGCAGGGAGATCATCGAGCGCCTCGCGGGGGTCGCCGAATATCGGGATATCGATAAGGGAAAACATATCAGGCGGATCGGCCTGTATTCGCAAAGGCTCGCCGTGGCCATGAACATGCCGGCGGAATTCGTCCAGGAGATAACGTTCGCCAGCATCCTCCATGACATCGGAAAGATCGGCATCACCGATCTCATCCTCTTGAAACAGGGTCCTCTCACCGCGACGGAGTTCGAGGCCATCAAGGGCCACACGTGTATTGGTGAGAAGATGCTCGCCCGATCTCCTTACCCGGGAATGGCAATGGCGGCTTCCATTGCCCTGAATCACCATGAAAGGATGGACGGTCTCGGGTATCCTCAAGGGCTGAAAAGGGAAGATATCCCGATCGAGGGAAGGATCGTGATGCTCGTCGATCAATATGACGCCCTGAGGAGCGAAAGGCCATATAAGCCTGCGTTTGACCACGATAAATCGTATAAAATCATAACGGCGGGAGATGAAAGGACATCGCCGGAGCAGTTCGATCCGGGAGTGCTGGATGCATTTCTTCGTGTCGCCCCCGAATTCGAAAAGATTTACAGGGAATATCAATAATAAGTTTCCCTGTTGGCATGGCCAAGACGTGGCGGTCCGATTGGATAACAGGAAATGCGTTCAGTTTCCAGCCGTCTGCCCGGGCGATCCTTCGGCGATGATTTCGGAACGCGGCGGCAGGCCGGGAATCCGTGGAGCGGGCCTGTTGACGTCGGCCGGGAGCGACAGTGGTTGGGCCCTTCGGCCATCACCTTCTTGAAGTTGTCGAGAAGGTTCTTGAGCATCTCCCGGTCGATGGCCGACAGCTTCAGCCGTTCCCGTCTGGCTTCCAATCTCTTCTTTTCTCCCTCCAGTTCCGCCTTCAGCGTCCCTGCCTCGAAGGCGGATTGTCGCAAGCCGTTGAAAGCAAATTCCGATCACTTCACAGCCTCAAACCGGTCCGCTATAGTTCCAGCCAACTCCTCCGAATCCTTTTTGGAGGTGTCGGAATTGCTCTTTATCGCTCTCCTATGACGGCGGAAAAACATGAATCATTCGGAAATGTCTAATATTCAACGCGTATCTCATATTGCTCTATCCGAATTTGCAGGGGATGTTATCCGGTCCATAGGTGCTTCCGAGGATCGAGCCCGCACCACCGCGGAGGTTCTTGCAGCGGCCGACCTGCGAGGTATTTCCAGCCATGGAGTGGCGGGCGGTACGGGTTTAACGGAACTCCTCGCAAGAACACGGGCAGGTGCAATCAACATCGAAGCCATTCCCGAAATTCAAAAACAATCGGGCCGGGCGGTCGCTTCCATGAACGCGAAAGGCGGCCTGGGTCCATCCGCGGCCATGGAAGCCGCTCATCTGGCAGGGGACCTGGCCGAGCAATATGGCGTGGGACGTGTGCACGTATACGACACGAACCACTTCGGTGCTGCCTGCGTGTACGTGGAGTCTCTCTTGAAACGCGGCCTGGCTGCACGTTGCACCAGCACTTCCGGAGCCTGGATGATCCCCTACGGAGGGAATCGGGTGCGCTTGGGCACCACTCCCATCGCTTGGGGAATGCCCTGTGGCGACGAAGCCATTGTCATCGATATGGCCACGACCCAGCGGTCGGTGAGTCCCGCTTTTCGTGCGGCGAAAGCGGGTGATCCGATTCCAAGGGATTATTTCAGAGATAAAGATGGACATATGCTGGAAGGGGTCGTTTCTCCCGACAGGCTGGTGGAGGGTTCCGTCCTGCCGCTCGGGGGGGAACAATTCGGGTATAAGGGCTCGGGGTTGAATATTCTCATCGAGTTGGACAATGTGATCGGCGGCGGATCGCTTGAACGGATTCCCAGCATGCGGGAAACGCCGATGTGCCGCGTCTCGCAAACTTTCGAAGCATGGCGGATCGACTTTCTCTTTTCGGAAGAGGAAGCGCGGCAGCGGGTGGGAAAAGCCATCGAAGACATTCGATCGCACGGGGGCTCTGAGATGTTGCTTCCCGGCGAGCGCGAGGCGCATCGGAAAGCGGATGCTGAAAAAAGGGGGATTCCATACGAAAATTCTCAATGGGAAACACTTCATTTCATTTCAGGGAAAACCGGAATTACCCCACCGCAGCCGATCACAAAATAATTGACTGGAATTCCCCCGATTTTGTAGACGTCCGTTTTTGGCTCCAAAGGCAGGTGGTTGTCCGAATTGTCGAAAACAGGTCCGGATCGATGGCTGATCGCGGGCACTGCGCACGAAAATGGGGCCGAGCCGCGTCCGTGGCTTGCGGGCGAAGGCAGCGCCTCGCGGGCCGGTGCCCGGTTGATCCGCGTTGACCGGGCCGGCGAGCAAATCCACGAATACCCCGTCACGGGATTTTCCGTGTTGCGCCTGATCGCCCTGACTCCGAATGGCCTGCTTGCAGGCGGTGATGGCATGGGGGAGAAACCTCCCACCGATCTCGAAAGCGCTCCAGGCTGGTTGCGCCTGCATCAGGGCGAACGATATTCCGGCAAGACGCAGGCGCCCGCAGTGCCCCCGGAGGTGTTCCGTTTCCGGCATCTGCCGCACGGCGAGCTGCACGCGTGGACCCTGCATCCTTACGGTCCCGGAGGATCCGGACCGTGCATGCAGGCCGGATGCCGTCCTCACTCTTCTGATCGGGGTTCCGACAGCTGTTCGATGACGGAAGGGATCAGTGAGGTGGCAAGACGGGTGAGGGAGCCGCCGCCGAGGACCACCACCAGCTTCCCCCCGCAGACCTCCCCGGCAAGTTCCCGCATCCTGCGGGCGATATTCCGGTAGCACGGCCCGGTAAGGCCGATGTCGCCGTAGTCGCCCTGGTGCGTGTCGAAGCCGAAATACCAGAAGATCAGGTCGGGCCGGAAATCCCTCGCACGGGCGGGGAACCGCTCCGATACCCGTTCGAAATAGATATCGTTCGTGGGCCGATTCTCCCGCAAACCGTCACGGAAGGAGGGACAGGCCACGTCGATCTTTGTGCCGTCGGCGGACTCGTAATCGACTCCGCAGAAACAGACGTGGAGGATGTCGCGGTCGCCGCCGAAAAGATCTCTCGTGCCGTCGCCGTGGTGGGCGTCGGTGTCCAGGATGGCGAACCTGCGGAGGCCGAACCTTTCCCGCAGGTTGACGATGCAGAGGGCCACGTCGTTGAAGCAGCAGTATCCCCCGAAGGAATCCCGCCCTGCGTGGTGTCCTCCGGCGCCGATGAACGCGAAGGCGTTGGCGATTTCCCCTTCGGCGATCTTCTCCCCCGCGAGGACGACGCCTCCCGCCGAGTGCCACGCGGTCGCGCAGAGGGGGTCCCCCTTGACCGCTTCGATCAGGCCGGGGGTATGGACCTTCAGAAGCAGCTCCCGCGAGACGGGCCCCGGCTCGTACATCCGTACCGTGCGTTTCGCCAGGACCCCGTCCAGGGCCTTCGGGAAGTCGGCCAGCCTCGCCCCGGCCGTCAGGTAACTGCCCCGGGAAAAGGAAGGATGGTAAAAGATGCCGGTGTCGCGCGCCGTCATGATTGGCCGTCAGGCCCCATCCTCCTCTCGTAACCATCGGTTCCGGCGAACCGAAGTTTCCTCAATTCCTCCTTATTTCCTCCATAATTGTCCCATATCGTCAGGAATCGGACAGTATTCCGGCCTGGCGAGGGGAGGAGGAAGGGCATGGCGCTGATCGTGGCGGAAGGGGTTCACAAGGTATATCAGGGCGGCGAGGTGGCCATCAACGCTCTCAAGGGGGTGAGCTTCACCATCGATGCGGGGGCCTTCGTTTCCTTCGTGGGGCCGTCCGGAAGCGGCAAGACCACCCTGCTGAACCTCATCGGCTGCCTCGACAAACCGAGCGAGGGGCTGCTGGAAGTGGCCGGCATCGACGTTTCCGCCCTCGACCGTCACAATGGAGCGGCGTTCCGGGGGGACAAGATCGGTTTCATCTTCCAGGACTTCAACCTGCTCCCGGTGCTCACCGTCTACGAGAACATCGAATACCCGCTGATCATGGTGCAGGACGTTCCGGCCCCCGAGCGTTCCAAGCGGGTCCTCGCTCTGCTGGAAGCCGTCGGGATGATCGACCAGATGCACAAGTTCCCCGACCAGATCTCCGGGGGGCAGAAGCAGCGGGTGGCGGTGGCCCGGGCGCTGGTCACCAAGCCCGAGCTGGTTCTGGCCGACGAGCCCACGGCGAACCTGGACCACGCGACCGCCTACCAGGTGATCGAGCTGATGAAGAAGATGCGCGACACCTTCAATACGACCTTCATCTTCTCGACCCATGACCCGAAGATCGTCGGCGAGGCGGAAATCATCCACACCCTGGAGGACGGCATGCTGACCGGCACCAAGACCGTGGCGGGAGGGGGAAAATGAGCAAGCTTCTGAAGATCGCCGTCCGGAACCTGCTGCGGTACAAGCGGCGCACCCTGCTCACGACCTCACTGGTCATGCTCGGGGTCGTATTCGTGCTGGTGTTCGTCTCCCTCTCGGGTTCCTTCAAGGCCATGATGGTCTCCCAGATCACCGATTCGATGATCGGCCACCTGCAGCTCCACCGGAAGGGGTATGTGGCCTCGATCGACACTCTCCCCCAGAACCTCAACATGAAGGCCGGCGCGGTAAAGCGGCTTGAAAAAGTCCTGGGCGAACAGCCCGAAATCGAGGCGTATTCCCTTCGGATCAAGTTCGGCGGCATGTTCAGCAACTTCGCGGAAACGACCAATATCCGGCTGAACGGCATCGATCCGGAGAGGGAATTCGAGACCGTTCCCCTTTTGTCCGGAAGGGTGCTGGAAGGGAAAGACACCCTCGGGCGGGGGGAGATCTGGGTCCCGGAACTGCTCGCCAGGGGAATGAAGGTGAAGGTGGGGGATACCGTGGTCATCATCGCTACCAACCAGGACGGCTCGGTGAACGGGAAACAGTTCCGGGTGGCCGGTGTGCTCGATAGCGCGACGGGTCCGGGCGGGCGCGACGGCTACATCCACATAGAGGATGCGGCGGAAGTGCTGCGGATGGAGGAGCCGGAGGTCAGCGAGGTCGTCGTCCGGATCAGCGACTTCGACCGCCTCGGGGCCGTAAGCGGGCGATTGGCCGCCCTTCTCGACAAGGAGGTCAACCCGCAGGGGAAACCGATCTTCGAGATCCACACCTGGGAGAAGCTGTCGCCTTTCTTCAACATCGCACGGATGATCGATGTCATGACCCTGTTCATGAAGGTCATGCTCATCGCCATCGTGCTGGTGGCCATAATGAACGTGATGATCATGGCGGTCTACGAACGGATCCGGGAGATCGGCACCATCGCGGCCATCGGCACGCGGCCCGGAAGGATCCTCTCCCTGTTTCTCCTCGAGGGGTTGAGTCTCGGGGTCGGGGGCGCGATCCTCGGCAATCTCGTCGGCGCCGCCGTCATTTTCGTTCTCAACCTGTCCGGGATCACCTACGACTTCGGGCAACAGAAGGATCTTCTCCTGCAGGCGAGCATAAATCCGGCGGATGTCCTCGTATTGTCGGCCATTGTCATCGTCATTTCGGCCGTCGCCAGCCTCCAGCCCGCGTTCAGGGCGTCGCGGATGGAACCGATCAAGGCACTACGGCATGTATAGGTGCCCGGAACCCGGAAAGAAGGAGATTCGAGATGAAACGTTCGGCCGGATGGTTTCTGCTGTTCCTGCTCTTTTCCTCTTTGACCGCTTTTGCCGCCGACCCGGCAACCATCGTCGTGGCCGCCGAAGGGAAAGTCCCGTCTTCCCAGGTAAGCGGCGTCGCGGCGCGCTGTCCGTATTTCCTTCTGTTTGACGAAAAAGGGACGTTTGTCGAAGCAATGGCCAATCCGCACAAGGATTTGCGGGGCGGGGCCGGGTCGGAAGCCGTCGGTTTCCTCGCCGGGAAGGGCGTGAAAGTCGTTGTTTCCGGGGCCTTCGGCCGAAACATGGTAGATGCGATGAAGGGGCGGGGGATGCGTTACCTGGAATTCAAGGGAACCGCCGCCGATGCCGTGAAAAAGGCAATAGTGAAATAGGAGGAGTCGAATGCGCCACGCCATCGTCCTTGTAATCATGATGTTGTTCGCTTTTCCCGTCCATGCCCTCGACGGGAAAGCGCTACTGCGGGAGGTGGACAGGAACTTGAGCCCGGAATCGTACGAGTCGTACCGGAAACTCATAAATATCGAGCCCGACGGAAGGAAAAAGGAATACACCCTTTTCACCGTCAAGAAGGGGGTGGACAAGGTCGCCTCCCTCTTCATCGCTCCCGCCAGCGAGAAGGGCAGGAGCACCCTCCGCCTCGACGAAAACATGTGGCTCTACATCCCCAACGTGGGAAAACCGGTCCGGATCACGAGCCTGCAGTCCGTGGTGGGAGGGGTTTTCAACAACTCGGACATCCTTCAGCTCGACTACACTGCCGAGTATACGGTGGAAAAAGTGGAGGAGCAGGGAAACGAGTACCTTCTCCACCTCAAGGCGAAGACGAAGGCCGTGGCGTACGACCGGCTTAAGTTGTGGGCGGACAAGGCCAGGAAGCTCCCGACGAAGATCGAATGCCTCACCGAGGCGAACATGCTCATAAAGACATTGTATTTCAAGGATGTGAAGGATTTCGGCGGCGGGGTCGTCCGGCCCGCCGTGATGGAGACCGACAGCCCGCTGTACAAGGGGTTCAAATCCGTGATGATCTTCGCGAAGGTCAAGGCGCGGGATTTCAAGGACGAGGTGTTCACCCTGACCTTCATGCCGAACCTCGAATCGCTGAGGTGAGTTCCGGTCGGCATCCTGGGAGGGAAACCGGGGCGCGGGCCGCGGTGGTCCTCGTTTCCCTCCTGTTGTTTTTCCTCTGCGTCCCGCCGCTGGCCCTTCCGGAGGATTACTCCTTCGACGTCTCGGAAATAGAAAAGAAGCCGTACCACATCGGCGGCCATGCGGAGATCCGGCCGGTGATTTACGGGCTCGACAGGGACGCGTCCCTGTACAAGCTCAGGTTCTACAACCGGGACGAAGGGGCGACCCTGGAGGAGTACAACGCCGCGCTGCAGCTGGAAGGGAGCCTGGAAAAAGGGATCGCGCGGCTGTTCGTCCGGACGAACACGGACTACGGGAATTCCTACCTGGGCGTCGATCTCAAGACGACCGTCTACGAAGGGTTCCTGTCGCTCAAGCCCTCCCCGTCGCTGACGGTGGATCTGGGAAAGAAGACGCTCAAGTGGGGCAAGGGCTACGCGTGGAACCCCGCGGCTTTCGTGGACCGGCCCAAGGATCCGGACGAGCCGGAACAGAACCTCGAGGGGTTCATCGTCGCCTCGGCGGATTACATAAAGAGCTTTTCGGGCCCGCTCAAGACCGTATCGTTCACCCCCGTCCTGGTCCCCGTGTACAGGAACGTGAACGATGATTTCGGCGCCGTCGATCACCTCAACTTCGCCGCGAAGCTGTATGCGCTGTATTACGATACGGATATCGATTTCATGGTCCTTCTCGGGGGGAGCAAGCCGAAGAGGTATGGGGCGGACTTTTCGAGAAACATCACGACGAATTTCGAGGTCCACGGCGAGTTCGCCTTCATGAAGGATCACGAAAAGAGATCTCTGGACGGCGCCGGAAACGTCGTCGAAAGAGAGTACGACGCCACCAGCTATCTGGCGGGAATACGGTACCTCACGGAAAGCGACACCACCTATATCCTCGAATACTACCGGAACGGGACCGGGTACACCGAGAGCGAAATGGGGAATTATTTCTCGTTCATCGACAATGCGTATGACGCCTATGTATCCACCGGCAACGACGCGCTTATGAAAAGGGCGCTGAGCGTGACTTCCGGGAATTACGGCCGGCCGAACCCGATGCGGGATTACATTTACCTCAGGGCAAGCCGGAAGGAGCCGTTCGACATCCTGTATTTCACGCCGTCCGTTACCGGGATCTACAACGTGACCGATAAGAGCTTCTCCCTGTCCCCGGAGCTTCTTTATACCGGCATAAAGAATCTCGACTTCAGGTTCAAAACTTCGATCCTCCAAGGGAAACGATACGGCGAATTCGGCGAAAAGCAGAACGACTACAAGGTGGAACTGCGCGCGAGGTATTACTTTTAACTTGTCGTGTTGTCGAGGGTAATCGTGTAAAGTATCTGCATAGTTGCCTAAATAAAGGTGTCGTATTGAGCGATTCGGAAAAACAGGCCCGCATTTTCAAGGTTCTTTCCGTGGGCACGCGGGTGCGGATGATCGAACTGCTGAAGGCTCGGTCGCTTTGCGTCAATGCGTTGGCCCGCGACCTGGGGATCACCTCCGCGGCCGTCTCCCAGCACCTTCGCATCCTTCGGGATGCGGACATTGTCACGGCGGACAAGCAAGGCTATTTCGTCCATTACCGCGTCAACGATAAAACGTTGGCCGAGTGGCGCAAAACCGCGGGAGGGTTGCTGGAATCGAAGAGGTAGAGGGCGCCTATTTTTTTGACATTCAGGAAAGCAACCGCGCGGTAACTTAAACAAAGGAGGTTCAACATGTGCGAGAAAGGAAATTGCTGCCGGAAACCCGAAGAACTTAAAGGCAAGCCCCGGGATTGCTCCCCCGAGCAGATCAGGAAATGCCACGGGGACGAGAAGAAACACCCTTGCGAATGCGTACCGGAGGAGACCGGGAAATGACCGATGTCCTCGCCGTTGAGGGCTTGAGGAAACGGTTCGATCAGGTCGAAGCGGTCTCGGGGATTTCGTTCGAGGTTCGCAAGGGCGAGTTGTTTGGTTTCCTCGGCCCCAACGGCGCGGGCAAGACCACGACCATCAATATGCTTACGGGTCTTGCCCGTCCCGACGCGGGAACGATCCATATCGACGGGATCGACTGCACGGTCCGGTCCAGAGAGGCCCAGCGTCTCATCGGAGTGGTCCCGGACGAAAGCAATCTTTACCCCGAGCTGACGGGATTCGAGAACCTGTGCTTCTGCGGGGCACTGTATGGCCTGAGGAAGGCCGAACGGGCGGTCCGGGCCAGGGAGCTGCTGGACACCTTCGGGTTGTCCAAGGCGGCGGACCGCAAGTTCGGCGGCTATTCCAGGGGCATGAAGCGGAAGCTCACCATCGCCGCCGGTATCATCCACAAGCCCCAAATCCTGTTTTTGGACGAACCGTCCACGGGCATCGATGTGGCCAGCGCGCGGCAGATGAGGCAACTCATCGCCGATCTCCACCGGGCCGGGACCACCATCTTCCTGACCACCCATTACATCGAGGAGGCGGAGCGGCTTTGCGGCCGCGTCGCTTTTATCGTGGCCGGGCGCATCGTTCGAATCGATACGGTCGAGCATCTGATCCAGCCGATGCAGGAGAAACACGTGGTGCAGATCACGTGCGCGAAAGCGCCGGACGGCATGCAAGGCGATCTATGCGAATCCTTTCCCGAACTGGGATGCAGAAATCTGGGGAATGGGCTGATCCGCGTGGAGGCCGACGAGCCTGTCCGCGTCGGACCGCTGGTCCGCTTCCTGGAAGACCGCGGGGCCGAGGTCTCCGAGGCGCGGAGAATGCGGCCGTCCCTCGAGGATATCTTCGTGCGGATCACCGGCGTCGAGATCGACGCCATGCGCAAAGAGAAGGAAAAAGCGGGAGGCGGCCAATGAATCTCTGGATCGCCTACTGGAATATCATCGTGAAGGACATGCGGACCTATTATCTGAAGCCGCCGAACGTCAGCTGGGGACTCATCTTCCCCCTCGCCTGGACGGGAATGTTTTTCATCAAGTCCGGAAGCGCCCTGGAAGGCATCCCAATGCTGCTCCCGGGGGTGGTGGCCATGTCCATCCTGTTCGGCACCACCTCGCTGCTGGCGGTGACGGTGACTTTCGAGAAAAAGAATCGTTCTTTCGAGCGGCTGCTGCTTGCGCCGATTCCGTTCGAGCTTCTGATGCTGTCCAAGACCAGCGGAGCCATCCTTTTCGGGATCGTCAACGCGTTCGTGCCGGTCGTCATGGCCTCGTTTCTCATGGATATGTCGCAGGTCGCCTGGAGCGCATTCCTTCCCGCCGTTCTCATGATCTCGGTGGCGTCGACCTTCCTGGGTTTTTTCATCGCCGTGGCGGTCAGCGAGGTGTTCGAAGCCCAGACGTTCTCCAACTTCTTCCGCTTCCCCATGATCTTCCTGTGCGGGCTTTTCTTCCCCATCGAGAAGCTGCCCGTGTTCCTGCGTCCCCTGTCCTACGCATTGCCCTTGACCTACGGGGCCGATGTGCTTCATGGGAGCGTGCACGGAGGGCATGAAATGCCCTTCGCCCTCGATCTGTTCCTCCTCGGCGTTTTCTGCGTCGCCCTGTTCGCGGCGACCCTCTGGAACATCAAGAGGAAGTGGATCCTTTGACCTCCGCCATCCTCGCGGGAAGCGGCGTCCCGGAAGGCGGCCAGGACCACCGTTCGTGCCCCGTTGATCCCTTCCTGGCTGACCCGCATGGCCATGATTTCATCGGGCAGGGCGGTATGACGCATTCTTCGATGTGATGCGCAGCGGTTTTTGCATCAAGGCGACATCCCTGACGGGGATTTCGCAGGTCCACCCGAACCCGCGGGCGATATGGGCCAATGTTGCCTCACGGTAAAAGACCACATGGGTCGGATCGCGGCGGTAATGCCAGGAAGCAAAGCGGACGTCGTCGGTCAGGAAGCAGGTCATGACCGCCAACCATCCGCCCGGCCGCAACATCCGGTCGAACCGGGAGAACTCCCCGGCCGGCAGATGGAAGTGCTCGATGGTTTCGGTGCAGGTGATGAAGTCGTACGGATCATCGAGTGGCTTCGGATCGGGGTGGAAATACGGATCGAACAAATTCATCCGGTGGCCGGCTTCGCGCAGCATGCCGGCAAGGGCCGGTCCCGGGCCGCAACCGTAGTCCAACCCATTTGCGCGTGGCGCCAGCCGTTTCAGCAAAGGATCCGCGAGCTTCGACAGAAACCGCCGATACTTCTCATCCCCCGGTTGGTTCCTGTGCTGGCAATAGCGCGCGTATTCCTCCTCGGGCGTCACCCGTTGGGCAGGATCCAGAAAAGTCGCCTGGCAAGTATCGCAGCGCCGGTAGCTTCTGCCGCCCAAGCATGCGAAATGATTTGCCGCGAACGCGCCGCACACAATGCAGCGGTCGTTCATCTCCTGACGGACGCAGGCATGATTGATTTCCTTGTTTTACCTTCCGATAATCCATTATGCCTCATCGCTCCCGCCTTCTGATTACCGTTGATGGCGTATAATGAAAACAATGCAGGGGGGCCGGATCGATTGCCCCCGCTCCGGAGGATCGTGTTTGCCCGCTTTCCGTCATGACCCGATCGCTTCCCTTCCGGTCGGTGCGCCCGCCGCCTCGACCGTAACGCCGCCCTGATGCGCCCGCAGGCGGACGATCGCATTTTCCTGGACAATTGCATGAAAGGGCCGGGCTGACGGATTGTCACTGCCCGGTGCGGAGGCCGGGCGTGAGCGACACACACCGCATCAAGACGGAAGTCTCAAGGCGAAGGACCTTCGCCATCATTTCCCATCCGGACGCCGGCAAGACGACGCTGACCGAGAAGCTGCTCCTTTACGGCGGGGCCATCCACCTGGCCGGCGCCGTAAAGGAACGGCGCGGCGGCCGCCAGACGACGAGCGACTGGATGGAGCTGGAGAGGCAGCGCGGCATCTCCATCACGACGAGCGTCCTTCAGTTCGAATACGAAGGGTGCCGGATGAATCTTCTGGACACGCCCGGGCACAACGACTTCAGCGAGGACACCTACCGGACTTTGGCCGCGGCCGACAGCGCGGTGATGCTGATCGACAGCGTTAAAGGCGTCGAGCCGCAGACGATCAAGCTCTTCGAGGTTTGCCGTCTCCGCCGCACACCGGTCGTGACCTTCATCAACAAGATGGACAGGCACGGACGAGAGCCGCTCGACCTGTTGGACGAAATCGAGAGGGTGCTCGGCATTCCGACAAGCCCCGTGAACTGGCCGATCGGCACGGGTTCGGGGTTCCAGGGAGTATATGATCGATGGTCGCGCAACGTTCTCCGTTTCGTGCGCGCCGAGGGCGGGTCGAGGAGGGCCCCCATGCATGTGGACGACCTTCACGCCCCCGCGTTCCGGGAAATGGTCGGGGATCTCATCCACCACCCATTGCTGGACGAGTTGACTCTTCTTGACGGAGCCGGAAGCGGCTTCGATATGGAACGGTTCCTCCGGGGCGAGGTGACACCCGTGTTTTTCGGAAGCGCCATCAACAACTTCGGCGTGGAACCCTTTCTCGAAAGGTTTCACACCATCGCGCCGGCGCCGGGAGATTTCCCCAGCTCGGAAGGAAAGGTGGCTGCGAATACGCCTCGATTCTCGGGTTTCGTGTTCAAGATCCAGGCGAACATGGATCCCCTGCATCGCGACCGGGTCGCGTTCGCCCGGGTCTGCTCCGGGAGGTTCCGCCGGGGGATGGAGGCAAACCATGTCCGGACCGGGAAGGTGCTTACGCTGAACCGCACTCTGCAGTTCCTCGGGCAGGAACGGGTGTCTATCGACGAGGCGTTCGCAGGGGATGTGATCGGCATCTGGGACCCGGGGGTGCTTCGCATCGGGGATACGCTTTGCGAGCAGGGGGAATGGGAATTCGAGGGCATTCCACGGTTCTCCCCGGAGCACTTCGTGCGGGTTCGGCTGGCGGATCCGATGAGGCGGAAGCAGCTTAAAAAAGGGTTGGAGCAACTTTCGGAGGAGGGAGCCGTTCAGCTCTTCTTCGACCGGACGCGGCTCGAGCGGGATCCGGTGCTGGGCGCGGTCGGCGTCCTGCAATTCGAAGTCACGCAGCACCGGTTGAAGAGCGAGTACGGCGTTTCCGTTTCGCTGGAACGTCTTCCCTTCCGGATCGCACGCTGGGCCGAGCCCAAGCCGGGTGAGCAGGGCCTCAAGGACTCTTTCAGGTTGCCGGGCCGCAGCGCCCGCCTGGTCGACGTCGAAGGCCGCGACATCCTGCTGTTCGACAGTGAATGGATGCTCGGCAGGGTCGAGGAGGAACATCCGGGCTTGCGGTTCGTAGCCGCATTGCAGCCGGGGAGAAGCGGTAGGTCTGCGGGCAGGGGGTAACCCGACTGCGGTTATTTGTCCGCGGCAGGGGGCCACGGGGGGTGGTTTTGGCCGATCCGGGCGGCCCTTCCTGATGACCGCCTCCAACAATTCCGCCTGTGGCCCCGACTTGGCGAAAGCGGGCCGATATTGCATGCCGTTTGACACATATACGCTAAAATAACAGTGTGGATTCCGGAATCCGGCCTGTCCGCCTGATGAGAATCGCTCCAGATCCTGGGTAATAACGGGATGCCGGTTGACGCCACGGGAGGGTAATTCAAACCGACCGTCGGAAAGCGGGAGCGAACTTGAAGACAACAACCAATCCCTCGAACCTCGGCACGGTGGTCTCGGTGCGCGGCAGCGTCGTGGATATGCGGTTCGACGCGCGTTTGCCGCCCATCTACTCGTTGCTGCACGCGAAGGAGGGGGCGATCGCCATAGAGGTCCTGGCGCAACTCGATGCGCGCCGCGTGCGCGGCATAGCCTTGACGCCCACGCAAGGCCTCGCCCGAGGGATGGCGGTGGCAGATTCGGGCGGGCCGCTGAAGGCGCCGGTCGGCAAGGGGGTCCTGTCGAGAATGTTTGACGTTTTCGGGAACGCCATCGACCGTCAGGCGGCGCCTACGGATGTCCAATGGCGCACGGTCCATCGGGCCCCGCCGCCGCTGGCCCGGCGCTCCACCAAATCCGAGGTCTTCGAGACGGGCATCAAGGTCATCGATGTGCTCGTGCCGCTGGAGCGCGGCGGCAAGGCGGGGCTGTTCGGCGGCGCGGGGGTGGGAAAGACGGTATTGCTCACAGAAATGATCCACAACATGATCGGCCACCACGAGGGGGTCAGTCTGTTCTGCGGCATCGGCGAACGCAGTCGCGAAGGCGAGGAGCTTTACCGCGAGATGAAGGAAGCCGGCGTGCTTCCGCACATGGTGATGGTGTTCGGCCAGATGAGCGAGCCGCCCGGCAGCCGTTTCCGCGTGGGCCATGCCGCGCTTACGATGGCCGAGTATTTCCGGGACGAAGAGCGGCTCGATGTGCTTCTGCTGATCGACAACATATTCCGTTTCATCCAGGCCGGTTCGGAGGTGTCCGGTTTGATGGGGCAGATGCCGTCCCGCCTCGGCTATCAACCCACGATGGGCACCGAGTTGTCGCGGCTGGAGGACCGTATCGCCAACACCGATGCCGGGGCCATCACATCCATCCAGGCCGTATATGTGCCGGCGGACGATTTCACGGATCCAGCGGCGGTGCATACATTCTCGCATCTCTCCGCGTCGATCGTGCTCTCGCGCAAGCGAGCGGGCGAAGGTCTTTACCCGGCCATCGATCCGCTGCAATCCAGCTCCAAGATGTCCACGCCGAGCGTCGTCGGCGAGCGGCATTACGGCCTGGCCCAGGAAATCCGGCGGACGCTCGCGCAATACGCGGAACTCAGGGACATCATCGCCATGCTCGGTCTTGAGCAGCTTTCGCCCGAGGATCGCAACGTGGTCGCACGCGCCCGCCGGCTGGAGCGCTTTCTCACCCAGCCCTTTTTCACGACCGAGCAGTTCACCGGCCTCAAGGGGAAGCTTGTAGGCCTCGAGGACGCGCTGGACGGGTGCGAACGGATCCTGCGCGATGAATTTAAAGATTATCCGGAAAGCGCGCTCTATATGATCGGGGCGGTGGATGAGGCGAACAAGAAGTCCGGGTCGAAAACATGACCCAACTCTCAATCGGAGGTCGAGCATGCCGCCCCCGGCACTCATGAGCCTTAAAGTTCTCCTGCCGTTCCGGGTCTTCTTCGAGAAAACCGCCGTTTCACGAATTGTTGCGGAAACGTCCGGGGGGTCGTTCGGGCTCTTGCCCCGACGACTCGACTGCGTTGCTGCGCTCGCGCCCGGGATTCTGATCTACGAAACCGAGGCGGAGGGCGAGATCTGCCTGGCCGTCGACGAGGGGGTGCTTATCAAGACCGGCATGGACGTGCTCGTCTCCGTGCGCAACGCAATTGCCGGAACGGATCTCGGCCAACTGCGCGAGGCGGTGGAGCGGGAGTTTCTGTCCCTGGACGAACAGGAGCGGGAGGTCCGCTCGGCGCTGGCGCAAATGGAAAGCGGTTTCATCCGCCGCCTCGCGGATTTTCAACATGAGTGACGAAAACAAAATCAGGCCGTTGAGGCCGAAACCGCCGCTCGGCCGGGAGGTCGGCGCCAAGGCCGCGCGCAAGCTCAAGGCGCGGCGCCACGTCACGCGCACCGTCTGGTTCGGCCTGGGCATGATGGGACTTATCGGCTGGTCCGTGGCGATTCCGACGCTGCTCGGGGCCGCGCTTGGTCTCTGGCTGGACAACCGCCACCCGGGAAGCCATTCCTGGACGTTGATGCTGCTGATCATCGGCCTGGTCATCGGCTGTCTGAATGCCTGGCATTGGGTCGCCAAGGAAGACAGGGCCATGCGGGAGGAACAGGAGGATAACGATGAATGAAACGCTGACGCTGGTGCTGGCTCTGGGGGCGGGATGCGGGCTCGGTGCGATGTTCTTCGGCGGCCTGTGGTGGACGGTCCGGAAGGGAATTTCGTCCAAGCGGACGGCGCTTTGGTTCACCGTCAGCCTGCTGCTGCGGACCAGCATTGCCCTGGGTGGATTCTACATCGTCTCAGGGGGGGATTGGAGGCGGTTGCTGGCGTGCCTCTCAGGATTCGTCATCGCACGTTTCATCGTGACGCGGGTTACCGGCCCGCCGGTCGGCCTGTGCAACTCCCCAGCCAGGAAGGCCAGCCATGCGACTTAGTCCCGACGAGATCGTCTTCTGGCAATACGGGTTTTTCAAGTTGAACGCCACCATGGCGTTCACTTGGGGGCTGATGCTCGTGCTGGCCGTCGGATCAAAGCTCGTCACGCGCAAACTATCCGCCGGCCTGAAACGATCCCGCTGGCAGAACCTTCTTGAAATCGTCGTCACCGCCATCGAAAAACAAATCGAGGAAGTCGGCCTGAGTCAGCCGCGGAAATACCTCGGCTTTCTGGGCACGCTCTTCCTGTTTGTCGCCGCCGCCAGCCTCTGCACCGTCATTCCCGGCTACGAGCCGCCGACCGGATCGCTCTCGACCACGGCTGCACTCGCGATATGCGTGTTCGTGGCCGTGCCGTTCTTCGGCATCGAGGAGCAAGGCGCGGGCAACTACCTCAAGTCCTATGTGAAGCCGACGTTCATCATGCTGCCGTTCAACATCATCAGCGAACTTTCGCGTACTCTGGCTCTCGCCGTCCGGCTGTTCGGCAACATGATGAGCGGGGGGATGATCATCGGTATCCTGCTCGTGATTACGCCCTTCGTCTTCCCGATCGTCATGACGGCGCTCGGCCTGCTCACCGGCATGGTGCAGGCCTACATCTTCTTTGTTCTGGCCACGGTTTACATCGCGGCCGCCACGCGCGTCCGTAAACCCGGACCGGAACCCGATGCGAATCAATAGAAGATGAACCACGACAACAAAAGGAGAAGCCATGGATAACATGACGATTATCGCGGTGGCGTCAATCGCCTTCGCCGGCCTCACCACCGGGTTCGGCACGATGGGTCCCGCACTGGCGGAAGGGAGGGCGGTCGCGATGGCGCTGAGTTCGCTGGCCCAGCAGCCCGATGCCTCCGCTACCATCACCCGGACGCTGTTCGTCGGCCTGGCGATGATCGAGTCCACGGCCATCTACTGTTTCGTGGTCTCGATGATTCTCATCTTCGCCAACCCGTTCTGGAATCACGTCATCGCCCAAGCCGGGGGAAAGTAAGTCATGCTCATCGACTGGTTCACCGTCGGCGCCCAGGCGGTCAATTTCCTCATCCTGGTGTGGTTGCTGAAGCGGTTTCTCTATAAGCCGATCGTCAACGCCATCGACGCCCGGGAGAAGCGGATCGCCGCGGAACTCGCGGCCGCCGACGCCAGAATGGCCGAAGCCCGGAAGGAGCGGGACGAGTTCAAGCAAAAGAACGATGAGTTCGACCGGCAGCGCGCCGCACTCCTGAGCAAGGCGGCGGAGGAGGCGAACGCTGAACGTCAGCGGCTCCTCGACGAAGCGCGGAAGGCGGCCGAGGCCTTGAGCGCCAGGCGACGGGAAACGATGAGAAGCGATGCCCAAAAGCTGAATCAGGCCATCAGTCGCCGGACCCAGCAGGAAGTGTTCGCCATCGCGCGGAAGACGTTGACGGATCTGGCCACGACGAGCCTTGAAGAACGCCTGGGGGAGGTGTTCACCCGCCGTCTTCGAGAGATGGACGTCAGGGCGAAAGAGAGCCTCGCGGAAACCTTTCGGTCGGCGTCCGAGCCCGCGCTCGTCCGCAGCGCGTTCGATCTGCCTGCGGAGCAACGCGCGACGATACAAAATGCGGTCAACGAGACCTTCTCGGCCGAAATTCCCATGCGGTTCGAGACCGCGCCGGACCTGGTCGGCGGGATCGAACTCGCCGCGAACGGGAAAAAAGTGGCCTGGAGCATCGCGGATTACCTTGCGTCGCTGGAGAAGAGCGTCGGCGAACTGCTGGATGAGCATTCCAACCGCCAGGCCGAAGCCGGGCCCGAAACGAAAGCCGGGACGGAACCCGACGCTGCCGGGGAGGCCGTATGACCGGACCGGCCGATTCCCTGCAAAGTGTCTACGACCGGGCGTTCGAGGGCATCGTCCAGGGGCGCGAAGCCTACACGCCGCGGCTGACGCCGCGGGAGGTGGGAACGATCACCGGAATCTCCACGGGCATCGCCCGGGTATCCGGCCTTCCCGGCGTGAGCTATGAAGAGCTGGTCAGGTTTCCCGGCGATCTGTTCGGCATCGCATTCAACGTGGACGAGGACGAAATCGGCGTCGTTCTGCTCGGCGAATACTGGCATCTGCACGCAGGGGATGAGGTCGAGCGCACGGGCCGGGTCATGGACGTTGCAGTGGGCGACGGGTTGCTGGGACGCGTCATCGACCCGCTCGGTCGGCCGCTCGACGGCAACGGGCCGGTGGCCTCCGGCGGGCAGCTGCCCATCGAACGGCCCGCCACGCCCATCATGGACCGGGCGCCCGTCAACGTCCCGCTCCAGACCGGGCTGAAAGTCATCGACGCCCTCATCCCCATCGGACGCGGGCAGCGGGAGCTGATCTTCGGTGACCGGCAGACGGGCAAGACCACCATTGCGATCGACACCATACTGAACCAGCGCGGCAAGGATGTTCTGTGCGTCTATTGCGCCATTGGCCAGCGCGCATCGGCCGTGGCGAAGGTCGTGGCCACCTTCCGGCAAAAGGACGCGATGGAGTACACCGTTGTGGTCGTCACCGAGGGCAATGACCCGCCGGGGCTCGCCTATATCTCCCCGTACGCCGCCACCAGCATCGCGGAGCATTTCATGGAGCGGGGACGGGACGTCCTGATCGTTTATGACGATCTCACTCATCATGCCCGCGCCTACCGCGAGCTTTCCCTGTTGCTGCGCCGTCCGCCGGGTCGCGAAGCGTTCCCCGGCGACATCTTCTATATCCACTCGCGGCTGCTGGAACGATCGACGCGCTTGCGCAAGGAGCTCGGCGGCGGCTCGCTCACCGCGCTGCCCATCATCGAAACGGAAGCGCAAAACATTTCCGCCTACATTCCGACCAATCTGATTTCCATCACCGACGGGCAAATCTACCTCTCGCCGTCGCTGTTCCAGCTGGGCGTGCTGCCGGCGGTCGATGTGGGGAAATCCGTTTCGCGCGTCGGAGGGAAGGCGCAACGGGCGGCCTACCGGGCGGTGGCGGGCGACCTCAAGCTCTCCTACGCCCAATTCGAGGAACTTGAGACCTTTGCCCGGTTCGGTGCCCGCCTGGATGAAGACACCCGCAAGATCATCGAGCACGGGCGGCGTATCCGCGCCTGCCTCAAGCAGCCTGAATTCTCGCCGGTGTCCGTGCCTGCACAAATCGCCGTGCTTCTGGCGTTGACCGCTGGACTCTTCGACCCGGTGCCGCTTGACCGGATGACGGATGCCGAGCAAGCCGTGCGGGAGGCGGCGAGCGGCATCCCGGCGGGCGCGCGCGATCGGATGGATGCCGCAGAAGGATTGAGCGAAGAGGATCGTGAAACGATCATCCGAATCTCGCGCGAATCGCTCGTGCGCTTCCAGTCCGAGGAGGGAAGTAATGATACATGAGAACACATTGCTCACCAACGAATCACTGGCCCTGTTGGCGGCGTTTCACCAACCGCCGCTCCTCTCGCTTTACCAGCCGACCCATCGGCGCCGTCCCGAGAACCGGCAGGATCCGATCCGGTACGGCAATCTCGTAAAGGAGCTGGAGTCATCGCTCCGGCGGAAATATCCGGAGGCCGAGATCCGGTCCCTGCTGAAACCGTTTGAAGCCCTCGCCCGCGATCAGGACTTCTGGGCCCACACGCTGGACGGCCTCGCCGTGCTGGGCGGGCAGGGCCTGTTTCAAGTGTTCCGGATTCAACGTCCGGTCTCCGAATTGGCCGTTGTGGCGGACAGCTTTCACACCAAGCCCTTGCGACGTTTTCTGCAATCGGTCGATCGCTATCAGGTTCTCGGGTTGAGCCTTCGAAGGATTTGGCTCTTCGAGGGTGACCGCCACGTGCTCGACGAGATCGACCCGGCTCCGGGCGTCCCGCGGACGATGGCCGAGGCACTGGGCGAGGAACTGACCGATCCGCATTCGACCGTCGCCTCCTATGGCGGCGCCGGTCCCTCAAGCACTCCCATGCACCACGGCCATGGCGGGAAGAAGGACGAGATTAAGAACGACATGGAGCGGTATTGTCGAGTCGTCGACCGCGCCGTTCTGGAGAAGCATTCCCGGCCGTCGGGCCTGCCGTTGATCCTGGCGGCGCTGCCGGAACATCACCATCCTTTTCGCCAGGTCAGCCATAACCCCTTCTTGATGGAGGGGGCACTCGCTGTCAGTCCTGATTCACTGACGATCGATGAACTCAGGGAACGCGCCTGGCAGGTAGTCGAGCCGCAGTACAAGGCACGGGTGGCCGAACTGGCCCACGGGTTCGCAGCGGCGAAATCCAAGGGGCTTGGCAGTGACGACCTGGCGGAAGCTGCCCGGGCGGCGGCTGCCGGACGGGTCGCAACGCTGTTGATAGAGGCCGACCGCCAGGTAGCCGGCCGGCTTGACGGATCGACGGGCCGGGTCGAAGTTGCCGACCTCGGCGACCCGCAAGTCGATGACCCGCTCGACGATCTGGGAGAACTGGTCGCGAGGATGGGGGGGCGGGTCATGGTCGTTCCGGCCGACCAGATGCCGGTGCGAACGGGATTGGCCGCCACCTATCGTTTTTGAACCGATCGCGTCCCCACCCGGACCGGAACTCGAGGAGGAGTCATGAGCGACACCACGGCGAGCCTGCGGCGAAAGATCAACGGAGCCGGGGATCTCCAATCCGTCGTCCGCACGATGAAGGCCGTGGCCGCCTCGAGCATCGGCCAATACGAGAACTCGCTGCGCGCATTGGGGGACTACCATCGCGCCGTGGAGCTGGGGTTGGGCGTTTCTTTCCGAGGCGCGGGTTCCGCGGCATGGATGACCGGAGAGACAAGACAAGCGGATTCGGGCGCCATCGGCGCGGTCGTGTTCGGTTCGGACCAGGGACTGGTGGGCCAGTTTAACGATGTGGTGGCCGATTATGCGATGGAGACGCTGGCGGCCCTGCCGGGGAAACCCCGGGTATGGGCCGTCGGCGAGCGCGTTCATGCCCGCCTGGAGGACGCGGGCATGCCGCCGACGGGACTCTTCGCCGTGCCGAACTCCGTCAAGGGAATCACCCCGCTCGTCGGGCGAATTCTCGTGGAGAGCGAGGCGTTACGCGGCCGTAACGAGGTCGCCGAACTCCACCTCTTCTACAACCGCCCCAAGACCGGGGCGGTGTATGTGCCTGTCAGCCGGCGAGTGCTGCCGCTGGACGAGTACTGGCGACGCAAGCGGGCCGAAATTCCCTGGCCGACGAAATATTTGCCCGAGGTCCTGGGCGGCGGCACCGCGACCTTGCGGGCGCTCATCCGCGAATATCTTTTCGTCTCGCTGTTCCAGGCGTGCGCCGAATCCCTCGCGAGCGAGAACGCGAGCCGCCTGGCGGCGATGCAGCGCGCCGACAAAAACATCGACGAACTGCTGGAGGACCTCAACGGGACGTTTCATCGGTTGCGTCAGAGCGGCATCGACGAGGAGCTGTTCGACGTTATCTCCGGCTTCGAAGCGCTGAGCGCGGAGGAGAGATGACGCGCATCGGCATGTTCGCAGCCTGGGAGGTTATGGGTGATAATGGGTATTGCCTTGGATTCGGGGAGCACGTAACCCCGCCGCTTCAGCCCGGTCCCCCGCACTGGTGTACCAGGACAGGGATCTTCGAATGCGAGAGGACCTTCGACGCCACGGTCCCGAACAGCGTGCCCATCAACCCGGGGTTGCCGTGGGTAGATATGAAGATGAGATCGCACTTCCTTTCATTCGCCGCTTTCAGGATTCCGTCCGTGGGGGATTCCCCGGAGAAGTGAACCTTTTCCCACTCGACACCGTTCTCCGCGCACATCTTCCCTGCGACCTCCAGCGCGTTTCCCGCCAGTTCCATGTGCAGGTCCTCGGCGCGCTTTTTGACGTCCCGTGCGACCTCGGCCGTGGAATTCGCGACAAGCGTCTCCGCCTCGTAGATCTTCCGGATCTCCTCGAGGGGAAGGTCCTTCGTCACGCAGACCGCCGTGATTTTGGCGCCCAGGTTTTTTGCGAGCAGGACCCCGTGGCAAGTGCCGTACCGGCATTTCCCCAGCCCGTCGGTCGGCAACAGTATGTTCTTGTACATTTTCCAACTCCTTGGTTTTATTCCCATCCGTTTTTTCAATATGGATGAGTCTTCTTGCCGCTTGGTTTCGTGTCTGCGGCGGACAATGTGTCGGCACGGGGAAGCGAAGCCGTGTTCTATCTGCATCGAAAAATCGGAATGACGGCGGGATCGAGCCGGGAGGAAAGGGGATCCGGCCGCGCGGGAGGAACGCAAATCCGGCTTGCGTTAAGATTTCCCGACCGTTTCCCTGTATACAATGAAGAATAGCCACAATTTCTCCGGCGGAGGATCCATGGCGATGAGAGGCGACGAGCGGCGCACCGTCAGCGAGGAAAAGGCGATGGAGGTCGCCGAGGCGTCCCGCCAGGCCGACACACGGGACCCCGGTTTCCTCAAGGAGCTGTTCCTCGGCAATTTCCGGTTCGACCTGATCCACCCGTTTCCGGAAGAGCCCGAACGGCCGGAATTCACGGATTTCTATGACCGGCTGAAGGATTTCCTCCGCCGGGAGGTCGATCCGGTAGCGATCGATTCGACGGGGGAGTACCCCGCCCGGGTCATCGACGGGCTGCGGGAACTGGGCGCGTTCGGGATGAAGATCCCCACCGGGTACGGGGGGCTGGGCCTGAGCCAGCCCGAATACGACAGGGTGATGAAACTGCTCGGATCGACCTGCGGGAACATCGCCGCCCTGCTCAGCGCCCACCAGTCGATCGGCGTTCCCCAACCGCTCAGGGCGTTCGGGACAGAGGAGCAGAAGCGGAAGTACCTTCCCCGCCTTGCCCGGGGAGCGATCAGCGGGTTCGCCCTCACCGAGCGGGACGTCGGCTCCGACCCGGCCCGCCTGGCGACGACCCTCGAAGATCGGGGCGACCATTACCTGCTGAACGGCGAAAAGCTCTGGTGCACCAACGGGACCCTCGCCGAGATCATCGTGGTCATGGGACGGAACCCCGCGACCGACGCGATCAGCGCCGTCGTCGTGGAAATGGATTCGCCGGGCGTGCAAGTCGGACCGCGATGCCGGTTCATGGGGCTGCGCGCGCTCGGGAACGCGGTGCTGCGTTTCACGGACGTGAAGGTCCCCAAGGAGAACCTGATCGGCCGGGAGGGGGAAGGTCTGAAGATCGCGCTTACGACCCTGAACACCGGACGACTCGCGCTGCCCGCCGGCGTCGTGGGCGCTTCCAGGCGGATGCTGGAGATCTGCCGCGCCTGGAGCAACGAACGTGTGCAATGGGGGCGTCCCGTCGGAAAGCACGAAGCGATCGCCCAGAAGCTGGCGACCATGGCCGCCACGACGTTCGCCGTGGAATCCGTCGCGGACCTGGCCAGCCACCTCTCCGCCCGGAAACGATACGACATTCGCCTGGAGGCCGCGGCGGCGAAGGAGTTCGCCTCCGAATGGGGCTGGAGCATCGTGGACGACGCCATGCAGATCCGCGGGGGAAGAGGGTACGAAACCGAAACATCGCTGGCCGCCCGCGGGGAGCCCCCGATCGGCGTGGAGCGTGCCATGCGGGACAGCCGGATCAACCGGATCTTCGAAGGGTCCACCGAGATCATGCACCTGTTCATCGCCCGGGAGGCCGTGGACATGCATTTCCAGGTGGCCCGTGCCCTGGTGGACCCCAAGGTCCCCGCCGGCGCGAAGATGAGAGCGCTGCCGCGGATCGCCGCGTTCTATGCGGTGTGGTATCCCACCCGGTTCGTCGGGTGGGGGCGCTGGCCGAGGCACAGGGAAGCGGGAGAGCTGGCCACCCATCTGCGTTTCGCCGAGCGGATGAGCCGACGCCTCTCCCGGGCCATCTTCTACGGGATGCTGCTGCACCGGGGCGGCCTTGCGCGAAAGCAGGCGTTCCTGCGTCGCATCGTGAAAGCCGGGATCGACCTGTTCGCCATCAGCGCCACGGTCAGTCGCGCCGACCGCATGGTCCGCGACGGGAAACCGAACCACCGGGAAGCCGTCGAACTGGCGGACCTCTTCTGCCGGATGGCGCGCCGCCGCGTCGAAGGAGTTTTTCTGGAGCTGTGGCGCAACGACGACCGGAAGATGTACCGGGTCGCGATGGACGTTCTGGACGGGCGCCACTCCTGGATGGAGACCGACCGGCCCCAATGACCCCGTCGCGCCGCGGCGGAAAAAAGCTCGCGTGAGGAAACGAAGCCGGGTTCCTGCCGCATCGAAAGGGAAAGAAAGATGAAGCGGTCAGCAAACCGGCAGGAAAGGAGATCAGACCGATGGCGCACAATTTGCCTCCTCTCCCATACCCTTTCGACGCGCTCGAGCCATACATTGACGCGAAAACGATGGAAATTCACCACGACAAGCACCACGGGGCCTATGTCACGAATCTCAACAAGGCACTCGAAGGCCATCCCGAGCTGCAAAAACTTCCGGTCGAGGAACTGCTTGCGCAGATCGGCAAAGTGCCGGAGGCCATACGAACCGCCGTGCGCAACAACGGCGGCGGCCACATGAATCATTCCATGTTCTGGAACATCATGAAAACGGGCGGCGGAGGCGGGCCGTCGGGAGACCTCGCCAACGCCATCAACGGCGCGTTCGTCGGCTTCGAGGAGTTCAAGAAGACGTTCGCCCAGGCGGCGACCTCGCGATTCGGGTCCGGCTGGGCATGGCTGCTGCTCCGCGGCGACAAGCTTGTCATCGAATCGACCGCAAACCAGGACAATCCCGTCATGGACGGCGGCAAGGCGATCTTCGGCCTCGATGTATGGGAACACGCCTACTACTTGAAATACCAGAACCGGCGACCCGAGTACGTCGAGGCGTGGTGGAACACCGTCAATTGGGACCAGGTCGCGGACAACTTCACGAAGGCCAAGGCGTAGGCGCCGCCCACGGCAACTTGTTGCGAACCTTCACCCCGCCTCGGGGGGGGGGCAACACGGTTGTATTGGGGAGGATGAATTCCATCCGTCGATTTCGGCGGTTCCCGTTTAACGCAGGACCCCAGAGGGAGATCCCTTTGGGGTCCTGACGTTTCCAGCGCTTTACTTCAATCCCTCGATCTCCTCCTCAACCTCTTTTGCCCCTTCTGCATAGAACTTCTCTTCATCCGGGGCCAGGACGTGAAGGAGCCGCAGGAACTCTCCCGCATGGACGCGCTCTTCGTCGGCAATGTCCTTGAGCACCTTGATGGCCAGCTTGTTGTCCGTTGATTCGACAAGCTGCATGTACAACTGGATCGCTTCGTATTCCGCGGCGATCATGAATCGGATGGCGCGGATGAGTTCCTCGTCCGTGAGCTTTCGATCCGTTGCCAACCCTGAAAAGGGGGACCCGAATTCCGGCATGGCATTCTCCTTTCTTTTCTTCATCCCATGCGGCTCATGAGCAGAATATCGCAAGGCCTTCGAACCATCCAATCGAATTTCCGCCGTTTCCGCAGATTCTCCGTCGGGCGGGCAAGGATCGGGGTGCCAGGGTGGCAGAGAGAGAACATTCATGAGCGGGGGTTGGTTCCCATACGCGCATGCTGCAAGAGCATCAAGGACGATCAAGGCGGATGGCATCCCGGCTGCCCGCAGCAGGGGCAGCTCGATAGACCCATGTAAGCACCCGATATCCCGAGGGCGGCGATGGGTTCCCCGAGATCCGCCCCGGCAGATGCGCCGCGACCATTCATTTTCCAAGTACTTCCTGCAGGACGCGAAGGTTGTCCCGCATGACCTCCTCGTAAGTTGCGAGGGAAGTCGATCCGGTGGCGACCGGATCGAGGATCCTGACGGGCACGCCCGCCTCTTTGGCGATGATGTTGGCCAATTTTGCGGGATATTGCGGTTCCCCGAACACCGCGGCGGCTTTCTTCTCCCGGATCGTCTTTATCAGTTTGCGCATCTCGCCGGCAGAAGGTCCCTGTCCGGGCGCGGTTTCGATCTCCCCGACGACCGCAAGGTCCAGGTCGCGCGCGAGGTAGTCGAAGACGTTATGGAACGTCACGATGTTTCGCCTCCGGAACCGCTTGGCGGCCTGGACGAATTCTTCCTTCAACCGCTCCAGCCGCTTCACGTATTCGTCCGCGTTCTTGCGGTAGGTTTCCCGATTTCCGGGCGATGCTTTCGCAAGCGCCTGCTCTATGGCCCGGACCTGGAGGATGGCGTTTCCCGGGCTCACCCACGTATGCGGGTTGGAATCCCCGTGTCCGTGGACGTTCCCATGCCCGTGCCCGTGCTCGTGCCCGCCCTCTTTTCGGAGCGGCTTGACGCCGGTCGAGCTGTCCACCACGATGATCTTCGGGTTGCTCTTGCGGACCGGCGCCCCGAGAAATTCCTCCATCCCCATGCCGTTGATGATGAAGATGTCCGCCGCCGCGATCTTTTTCATGTCGGATGGGAGCAAGGCATAGTCATGCGGGCATCCAAGGGATGCGGGCAGCATCATTTCCACGGCAACGTCGGGTGCCGATCCGACGACATTCATCGTAAAGAGATGTACGGGAAGAAACGAAGTAAGGATCCGCAGCGGTTTTCCGCCGGCAAAGGCCTGGGCGGATGGAAGCGAAAGGAAAAGCGCGAGCAACGATGAAAGCAGTATCTTCATGTCCTTTTCCCCCGGATTCGGCGGTTGTTGGATCGAATGCGGAAACGGCCGATAGCAGGCTATTCGATGGGGGGAGGGCGGATTACCGGAACCTTAACGGGCGCGGATGCGACAGGCTCACTCCCGGGAAGAGGAACGCTTTCCCGGATGAGGAGCGGAACAGGCTCGACCGTCGGCCGGGAGTTGAGGGAGCCGGCCAGCGCCAGGTGAAGCGCAATGCACAGCGGACAATTGCGATGGGCGTGGCCGTCATCGTGGTGGTGGAACTCCAACGCGAACGAGAGGACCGCCATGAGAAGGGCAACCAAGAGAGGGATCCCTGAACGCAACCGCCTGTCGGGGGAATACGCTTCCATCCCGGGGTTAACGTTTCTTTCCGTCGACGGGGCGAGGAGTTTCCTTCTCGCACACGATTCTCAACTCGTGGCAGTCCTTGCAATCTTCAAAATAATGGCTGCCGGCGAACGAGTCCCAGTGGCCCTTCTGGTTTGGGGTGAGATTCCCGGTTCCCCCGCACAAGGGGCAGGTTTTCTTCAGGGCGGCCAGGACCGCCGATCGGATGTACTCGGAACGGTTGGGAATTCCCTTCATGGCCTCCAGAAAGGAGCTGTCGACCTTAAGGGTGATGATATCCTGTTTACGTATGCCCACCGAAAAACCGATGCCTCCTTCCGCGGAGTTATTCATTAAGTATTACTTTATATTACTGGCGGGTGTCAACCGGAGAAAGGATTTTGTCCCGTTCCGCCGCATCGGATCGCCATCGGCCGGATATCCCGTTATTCCGGGCGGCGTCAGCGATAAAACAACCGGTTTTTATTAGAGAAATATCAAAAGTATCTTCCCGGAGTCCGTAATAAAATCCAGGAAGGTTCGCGTTATTCCCGTGCCTGGGCCGTTGGTCATGCGAGGTTGTTGCCCGATGGATGAGAAACAAGCGATGGGCCTGAACAAAAGACACGGCATGTGGATCGCCGGCGCGATCGCGTTGTCGCTGACCGCCGCGGTCCTCCTCGCCTGGTGGGCGACGGCGCGGACCGACCGGGATATGCGTACCGCCCTGCTGCAGCGAACACGGTTGGTGGCCCAGGTGGTGGATATCGAGCGGGTCCAGGCGCTCACCGGCACGGAAGCGGACCGGAACAGCCCGGACTATCTGCGGCTCAAGGAGAAGCTCTCCGCCGTCTGCTCGGCCGCCCCGCAATGCCGTTTCGTTTATCTATTGGGCCGCAAGCCGGACGGGAGGGTGTTCTTTTTTGTGGACGACCAGCCGGTTGGACACAAGGATGAAGCCTCGGCCGGCAGGATCTACGACGATGTCCCGGATGGAATTCGCAGCGTGTTCGAAACGGGAAAGGCGAAGACTGCCGGACCCTATACCGATTCATGGGGCGCCTTTATCAGCGGCGCCGTGCCGCTCTTGGACCCTGCCACCGGAGCGGTGGCCGCCGTGATGGCGATGGATATCGACGCCCGCGCCTGGACGTGGGACGTGGCCGCCCGGTCGGCCCTGCCTTTGGGGTTGATGTTGGTGCTTCTGGTCGGCGGGATTACCGCTCTGGCCGTCACGCGCCGCGTGGACGCTTCGCCCAAGCCGGTCCTGCGGCGCCTGTTGCCGCCGATCGCCGCCATGGTCGTGCTCCTGATGGCCGGCGCGGGGGCGTTCCTGTGGCAACAGCATCAGCGGCACCGGGTCGAGGCCGTCGCAAACCGCGCTTCCGAGGTTTCCGGCGACCTGCGCGCGACACTCGAGCAGCAGGCCTCCGGGCTGACCGTGGTCCTGCAGACCATCGCCGGCGACGCCAAGGTGCAAAAAGCGCTGCGCGAGGGCGACGCCGAACGCCTGCTGGCCGACTGGGGCCCCGCGTTCGATACGATGCGCGAGGAATCCCGCCTCACGCGTTTCTTCTTTTTCGACAGGAACCGCGTCTGCCTCCTGCGGGTTCACGATCCGGAGAAACGGGGCGACCGGATCGATCGCTTCACGGCTCTCGAAGCTGAACGTACCGGTGCCACGGCCTCGGGCATCGAACTCGGGTCGCTGGGGACCTTTACCCTGCGGGTGGTGCGACCGGTCTCCGAAGGCGACACGCTGGTCGGTTATGTGGAATTGGGCAAGGAGATCGGGGATGTAATGCGGGCGATGCATATCCGGTCCGGCTTCCAGGCCGCCGTGGTCATCCGCAAGGATCAACTGGAACGGCGGAAATGGGAAGAGGGCATGCGCGTTCTCGGAAGGGAGGCCGACTGGGACCGCCTGTCCCGCAACGTGGTGGTCTACTCCTCACAGGGCCGTCTGCCCGATGCCTTCGCGCCGACTGCGGATCGGGACCCGGCGGGCGCCCCTGCCCACGGAGAAATGGGCAGGAAATACCATTTCGGCGGGAAGGACTGGAGCGTGTCCGCGACGCCCCTCCGGGATGCTTCGGGCAAAGAGGTCGGTTCCCTGCTGGTCATGAGCGACATCACCGCCGAGGAAGCGGTCTTTACCCGTATGTTGACACTCGTCGGGGTTTCCGGCGGGGTCCTGCTGGCGTTGCTCCTGGGCTTCGTCCTTGTACTGCTGCACCGCACCGATGCGGGCATCCGCGCCCAGCACGCGGAACTGCGGAAGAGCGAGGCTTTTCTGGGCATGCTGCTGGAAACCGTTCCGATCCCGGTTTTTTACAAGGACAGAGAAGGGCGATTTTTGAGTTTCAACAAGTCATTCGAGAGTTTGTTCGGGAAAAACCGGGAGGAAATGATCGGCAGGAACGTGTTCGATATCAACCCTCCCGAATTTGCCGAAATCTATCATGCAGCGGATGAAAAGCTATTCGCAAATCCAGGCGTCCAAATATATGAATCATGGATGATGGACTCGCACGGCGTCCTGCACGAAGTCGTATTCCACAAAGCCGCGGTTACCGACACCCGGGGCGCGGCCACCGGCCTGGTCGGCGCCGTCCTCGACATCACCGAGCGCAAGCTCGCCGAGAAGGTTCTCGCGGAAACAAAGCAGGAGTTCGAATACATTTTCGACAATTCGTATGTGGGCATCATGCTGATGCGGAATGGCCGCATCCTTGCCCGCTGCAACAAGCGCATGGCCGAGATCCTCGGTTACGGCTCTCCCGAGGAAATGGTCGGCATGAGCACGCGGTACTTCCACCTGGATGAAGAGAGATACAAGGAGTTCGGCGAGAAGTATCTGTCGAAACTCGCCCAGGCAGAGCAGTTCCAGGTCGAATACCAGCTGCGCCGGAGGGACGGATCCCCCGTTTGGTGCACTTTATCGGGAAAGGCCATGGATCCCTCGAATCTCGACCGCGGCGTCATCTGGGTCATCGACGACCTGGAGAATCGCAAGCGGGCGGAGAAAGCCCTGCAGGAGAGCGAAGCGCGCCTGCGCATCATCACCGACTCCGCCCAGGACGCCATCCTCATGATGGATGCGAACGGACTCATCTCCTATTGGAATCCGGCGGCCGAGCGGATTCTCGGCTATACGGGCGCAGAGGCCATCGGGCGGAACCTGCATGCGCTCCTCGTGCCCCCGCGGTATCTCGGGGCGCACCAGGCGGCCTTCCCTCTGTTCCAGCAAACGGGACACGGGGCCGCGGTGGGCAAGACGCTTGACCTTGAAGCCCGCCGGAAGGACGGGCAGGATATCTCGATACAGCTTTCCCTTTCGGCGATCCAACTTCTCGGGGCCTGGCATGCCGTGGGGATTCTCCGCGACATCACCGAGCAGAAGCGGGTGGAGGCGGAGCTGCTGGAGACCAACCGCCATCTCGAAGAGACCACGGCCCTGGCGAACCAGCTGGCGGCGGAGGCCGAGCAGGCCTCCATCGCAAAAAGCGAGTTCCTGGCGAACATGAGCCACGAGATTCGCACCCCCATGAACGGCGTGATCGGCATGGCCGGCCTGCTGCTCGATACGGAATTGAACGGCGAGCAGCGGCGCTACGCCGAAATCGTGCGAACGAGCGGCGAATCGCTCCTCGGCCTGATCAACGACATCCTCGACTTCTCCAAGATCGAGGCGATGAAGCTCGAGCTGGAGGCGCTGGACTTCGATCTCACGAGCCTGCTGGAAGACCTCGTCGCCACGCTGGCCGTGAACGCGCACGAGAAGGGCATCGAGCTGTTCTGCGCCGCCGACCCCCGGGTTCCCACCCTGCTGCGCGGCGACCCGGGCCGCCTGCGCCAGATCCTGAACAATCTGGCGGGCAACGCCGTCAAGTTCACCTCGGCCGGCGAGGTGGCGGTGCGCGTCTCGCTGTTGGACGAGAATGAGGCCGGCATCCTGCTGCGCTTCTCGGTGCGCGACACGGGCATCGGCATCCCCGGGGACAAGCTCGGGCTGGTCTTCGACAAGTTCAGCCAGGTGGATGCCTCGACCACGCGGCAATACGGCGGCACCGGCCTGGGGCTGGCCATCTCGAAACAACTGGTTGCGCTGATGGGCGGCGAGATCGGCGCGAAGAGCGAAGAGGGCAAGGGTTCGGAATTCTGGTTCACGGCGCGCCTGGGCAGACAGCCCGAGGGCGCGCAGTCGGAAAGCATCCCTCCCGCTGATCTGGCCGGAGTCCGCGCGCTTATCGTGGACGACAATGCCACCAACCGCGAATTCTTGACCGCGCGCCTGGCCTCCTGGGGGATGCGCCCGTCGGAGGCGCAGGACGGCCCCGGGGCTCTCCAGGCGCTTCATCGGGCGCTGGACGCGAACGACCCGTTTCGCATCGCCGTGATCGACATGCAGATGCCGGGCATGGACGGAAAGACCCTGGGACGGGCCATCAAGGCGGACGGGCGCCTGGCGGACCTCCGGATGGTGATGTTGACCTCTCTGGGGGCGCGGGGCGACGCCCGGCGTTTCCAGGAGATCGGTTTCGCGGCCTATGCGACCAAACCCATCCGGCATATGGAACTGAAGGCGGTCCTCTCGCTGGCGTTGACGGACCGGGCCGGGACCGAACCGATGCCGCGGCCCATCGCCACGCGCCACATGGCCCGCGAGACGCTGAACCGGTTTTCCGGCCGCACCGCGCGCATCCTGCTGGCCGAGGACAACATCACCAACCAGCAGGTGGCACAGGGCATCCTGAAGCGACTGGGCCTGAGCGCGGATGCGGTGGCCAACGGTGCGGAAGCCGTCGAGGCCCTCGGGGCCATCCCCTACGACCTGGTCCTCATGGACGTGCAGATGCCGGTGATGGACGGCCTGGAGGCCACAAGGGTCATCCGCGATCCCCTGTCCGCTGTCCGGAATCACCGGATTCCCGTCATCGCCATGACGGCATACGCCATTCGGGGAGACCGGGAGAATTGCCTGGAAGCCGGCATGAACGACTATGTGTCCAAGCCGGTGTCGCCGCAGTCGCTGGCGGAGGTTCTGGAGAAGTGGCTTCCCAGGGAAACCGCCGACGCAGCCCGGCAAACGCCGGGCATGATCGAAGGAAGCGCTTCCGTTGCCGCCGGGGAACAGGATGCGCCGGTCTTCGATCGGGCGGGCATGATGACCCGGCTGATGGATGACGGGGATCTGGCGCGCACGGTAACTGATGGCTTCCTGGCGGACATCCCGCGGCAGATCGAGGCGCTGCATGGGCATCTGGAGGCCGGGAACGCACTGGAGTGCGAGCGCCAGGCCCATACCATCAAGGGGGCGTCGGCCAGCGTGGGAGGAGAACGCTTGCGTGGAGAGGCCCACGGGATCGAGAAGGCGGCCCATGCCGGAGACCTGGACGCCGTCAAGGCCCGCATGGCAGGGCTGGAAACGGAGTTCGACCGGTTGAGGCGGGAGATGATTAAAGCACTTTGAAGATGACCCGGGAGGATGTCTCCATGCGGATCCTGATCGCCGAGGACGATTTCACTTCCCGCACGATGCTGGCCGGCGTGTTGAAAAAGAAGGGCTACGAAGTGGCGGTCACGGTCAACGGCGCCGAGGCGTGGGATGCGTTGCGGAAACCCGATGCTCCCGCGCTGGCCGTTCTTGACTGGATGATGCCGGAAATGGACGGGCTGGAGGTGGTGCGCCGGGTCCGCGCCTTGCAGGCCGACCGGCCACCCTACATCATCCTGCTGACCGTCAAGGGCGAGAAGGCCGACATCATCGCCGGGCTGGACGCGGGAGCGAACGACTACCTGGCCAAGCCGTTCGACCCCGGCGAACTTCAGGCCCGCATCGAGGTCGGCCGGCGCATGGTCGAGATGCAGGCCGCGCTCGTCGAAAGCCGGGAAGCCCTGGCTCACCAGGCCACCCACGATTCGCTGACGGGGCTGCTGAACCGCAGGGCCATTCTCGACCGGCTGCGCGAGGAATTCGCCCGCAGCCGGCGTCATGGCGACTTTTTGGCCGTCGGGGTATGCGACATAGACCATTTCAAGCAGGTGAACGACACGCACGGACACCAGACCGGGGACGATGTGCTTTGCGGGCTCGCGCAGGTCCTGAGAAAAAGCGTCCGGGAGTACGATTCCGTAGGGCGTATCGGGGGAGAGGAGTTCCTGGTGATCATGCCGATGAAGGCGGGGATGGATTGCACGGCCATATTCGGCCGGTTGTGTGCAAGGGTTTCCGGGAGCAAGGTGACGACAAGATCGGGCGAGCGGTCCGTTACGGTGAGCATCGGCGTTGCCTGCGCGGCCGTCCAGAAAACGGTGGACGAGATACTGGCGGCGGCCGACGTGGCGCTGTATCGAGCCAAGAACGAGGGGCGCAACCGCGTAACCCATGACGGAACATGCGTTTCCGGGGGAGACCCCCCGTGCGCATCCTGATCGCCGAACCACAGGCCGGAATCGAGTCTACCAGTCTTCCCTGGAGTGGCACCCCACGAGGCTTCCCAGCACGGGACTGCAGCTGTTTCCGTTGTATCGGACGGAGGAAAGGATCGTCGTCGAAGGCGCCTGCTCGTACGCCGCGGTGGCCAGGTTCTGGAAGTGGCCGGTCACGTTCACCTTCGTCGGGTCGTGGCATCGCTTGCACGTCGTCGCGCTGCGCCCGAACTCGCTGATGTGCTCCTCGTGCTGCCCCGATGAGTAGCTGTTGTATTGGGTCGTTCCGGGGACGTGACAGCTTGTGCACGCGTTGACGACGTCGATCGCGTTGGCCGTCGAGGTCTGCCAATCGGGCGTTGCCTGCCCGCCGTGGCATCTCACGTTCGAGCAGGTCCGGTTTGCGGCGCTGAAAGAGGCCGCGCCGGACTTCGCGTTGTAGGTTGCCAGGAAGGCGACGTCCCCCGGGGGCACTCTCAGGGCGTTTTCCCCGGGGCGCGCATTGGCGCGGTTGTAATGAGACAGGGTGCCGCTTCCCAGGCCGTTGTGACATGGAGTGCAGACCGCCACCCCCGGCAGGGCGCGATGCGCGGAGTGCTTGCCCGCGACGTTAGGGTACGTCGTGCCGGACGGCGGATCCGTGTGGCAGGAAGTGCAGCTCAGCGCCGTCAGGGGGGAGGCGACCTGATGGCACACCGTGCAGGCCGGTCCGATCTTCGTCGCCGACCCCGTTTCATTATGGCACGACCCGCAGTTCGCGGCGAATTGGGTCGACGTGACCAGGGTGTGGCCCGCGTCGAGAAAGGGCACCGAGTGGGTCGCTCCGACGGGGCCGTCGGCGTGGCAGGAGAGACCCCTGAAGGAAGCGGCGAAGCAGCTCGGCGCGGTGGGATCGGGTCCCGTGCCGGTTCCGTCCGTCTTGTGGCAGATGGCGCACGCGACGTTCCAATTCCCCGAATCCCGGTGGGATGGCGAATAGGCCGGGAACGGTTGGGACGCCTGGTACCAGGGGGTAGGATGAGCCCTGGCCCGCAAGTGGCAATCGGATGTCTGGCAGGAAGTCGCCGCGGGTCCCCCGTTGAACAGGGTGGTCCCCGGCGTGCCGTGGCACCCCTGGCAATACGCCAGGTCCTGCTTGGCGGTCAATCCGTGGAACTGGGCGTTGTGGTTTCGCCATCCGGTCCCCACGGCGTGCGGTGCGGCGGCCGGGTCGTGGCACAGGGTGCTGTTGAAGCAGCCGGGCGGCGTTCCCGCCGCCGCCGGGGCGGCCGGGTAGCCCGGCGGGTTGTTCACCGACCACGGCAGGTGGCACTGCGCGCATGCGGTGGCGTTCGACGGGTTCGTATCGACGTGCGTGTAGGCCGGGCCTCTCCAGCGGCCTGCAGGATGCGGCGCGTTCACTCTGTGGCAAATGAAGCACGACACCTGCGACCCGCCGCCGGAGAAGTTTGCACCGTGGCAGATCTGGCAGGAAGCGAACCCCGAGTTGCCGGGGAGGCTTTTCGCGGAGGCGCCGTGACCCTGGGCCGCCTGGAAGGTGGCGACCCAGCCGGTGGCGGGTCCGTGGTGGCACCCCGCGACGTTCCCGAAGCAGGAGACATTCGTGGTCCCGCCGGTGAGGTCCGCACCGTGGCATCCGGCGCAGGAACTGGTTCCTCCGTTGGTAATGTAGGTTTGCGTGGCGGACTTCGCGTGCTGGCCGCCGGAGGGGACCTCCACCCAACCCGGCGGGCTGACCCAGGCGCCGGGGGAATCGTCGGACCCGCACCCGGCGAACCCGGCGAAGGAGACGAGAAGGATCAGCGATACCATGGTACGCCGAAGGCCCTGGAACATCCGGATGGGGAACGTCATGTCTCCTCCTGTCCTTCCGGTGGCATCGCCTGCACTCATTGGTGCCCCGGGTTCGTCACCGTGCCGCCTCCGCCACCGCCTCCGCCGGCGGCGATTGCGATTCCGACGACCGCGGCGATCCCGAGGACGACCAAGCCGATCGTTCTGTAGGATCTTCCTGTCGCTTTTTTCTTCCCCGCCGCATCCCCGGCATTCTGCCCAATCACCGGTTCGGGAGTCTTTTTCGGCCATATTTTCCAAACCTTGGACCCCCCATCCGCGTCCGTGGACGGTTTCTGCTCAATACCCGGCTCGGGTGCCTTTTTCGGCCACGTTTCCCAAGTGTCGGCAGCGACCGTGTTGGGAACGGCCCCGAGACTCATGGCGAGGAAGCAGCCGGCGCAAAGGATCGCAACGACGGATTTGCCCGTAGACCGAAGGCGGGTTCTGCGCATATCGAACCTCCGATGAAACCTCCCGTATAATCATGGGAAACAATTCATGGATTCCCGGGTACCGTCAAAGAGCACGCCGCGGTGCGGCCGATCCCGTCGAAGAGAGGCAGGTACCGGTCGATGGCACGCTCTCCTTTACGGGAGATATGCAATAAAAATACCCGGCGTCGGTAACTCTGTATTTACGTAAGCGGCTGTTTGCAAATGGATATTTATTCAGGCAGCACCCTCTCCTCTTCGTTTGGGGAAATAGTTGCCCTTTTTATGTAGAAACTTCCTTAAATATCCTTCCGATGCAAAAAAGCCCGCGGGTTTTCCCGCGGGCTTTCGGAGCCGTGCGTCCCGAGCGGTTGTTCCCCTAGCGGCTCATGGATTTCCTCGGGTCGCCCTTATAGCCTAGCGCCTTCCAGTCGAGCCGGCCTTTTTCCGAGTGGCAGTCGACGCACTTGAGCGCCTTGTCCTTGGGAACCACCATGTGGTTCACCGGCCACGCCATGGAGGTCTCGACGAATCCGAACTCGCCGCTATAGGACTGACCGGCCGCTTTCATGCCGGCGGTAATGGCCGCGTTCCAGTCGTACTTCACCCAGTAGGCGTCGCTGCCCGGGGGACCGAATACATTCACATAGGCGATCGTGTTGTTTCCGCTGTCGTATGCCTGCTTCCCCCTCATGATCTTGAAAGGGAAGATCTTCGCGTCGCGGTCCTTGCGGTTTCCCCTGGGGGAGGTGAGCCGGACCTCCCTGGAGGGGTCGATCCTGTCGCCGCCGATATAACGGTCGATGGCGCCGTTGTACCAGAGGTAGGCGGGAACCACGTCCTTCTCCCACCGGAAGGTGCCTTTCATCTTGTCGTAGGTCTTCTCGCAATACTTGTCTCTCGGGATGTCGTCCGGGTGCACGTCTTTTCCGGCCGTGGACCAGTCCCACCAAACCTTGGTGGGTCGTTCCTTGGCGAATGTGGGGATGTGGCAGGTCTGGCAGGAAACCTTCCGGACGTGTTTGTTCAGGACGGAACTTTTGTGCGTGTCGGACTGGTGGCAGTCGGTGCACCCCATCCGGCGGGGGCCTGCGCCGACGGACACGGAGACGGCCTCGCCCTTCATGAGATGGTTTTTCGTTTTATGGCAATCCTGGCAGGCCATCGGTTTCTTTCCACCCATGTGGACGTCGATGTCCCGCGTGGGGTTGGTCAGGCTGCCGTCCAGATCGCCATGCTTCACATGGTCGCCTCCGCCTCCGTAGAAGTGGCAGCTGCCGCAGGCCGCGCGGGTCGGGGCGCCGACCGACTGCGCCACCTTCACGAGATCGACCGGCTTCCAGGGTCTTCCCTTGGGGAACTCCTTCGTTTCTCCTTCATAGACCGGGTGGCCGGCGCCCGCCGGGAACTTCTTATAAGTGCCTGTGGTTTCGTGGCAGACCAGGCAGTCGATGTTTTCGGTCTTGGCGAAGTCGAAGGAGTCGTCCTTCCACCCGTAGCCGGCGTGGCAGCTGGTGCACCGGGGCCAGTTGCCGGGCAGGCCGATGCAGAAATTGTTCAGGGCGTTCCTTTTCCCGAAGTTCACCTTTTTCCCCTTCACTGTCTGCTCCCGGGACCAGGTCCAGTGGACGGTCTTCACGAAATCGCTGGCCGCCTCTTCGTGGCACTCGATGCACAGGCGTGTCACCTCGGGGCCGTCCTTGAAGGGCCCTTTCCCGACGTTTTCCTCGTGGGTGCCGCCGAACGCCGCCGGCGCAAAGGCGCTCCCCGCCATAAGAGCGATCATGAACAGTTTCAACCGCCTCATCCCCTTCTCCTCCCCTCCCGCCTAGTAGGCGTTTTCCCTTTCCAGGTCCTCCGCCGAGATCTCGAACGAGAAATGGCGGTATACCCATATCTGGTAACCGACGACGATCGGAACGAAAAAGAGGACCACGCCCAGCATGATCGAAAGCGTCAAGGGGCTCGACGCGCTGTTGAACGCCGTGAGGGTGGCGGCCGGGTCGAGGGAGGACGGCAACAGGCGGGGGTACAGCCCGGCCACGCCGAACGCCGCGGCGCCTGCGATCGTGCCGGCGGAGGCGGCCCAGGCCTTCCACCAGGCGCGGCGGGCGAGGAAGATCCGCGTGCCGGCCAGCCCGGCGACGGCCAGCAGCGGGAACAGCGCCAGCAGCGGCCAGCGGCCGATGTTCGCGTAGAGGTCGGTCACCGCAGCGCTCATTCCGAGGAAGGCCACCGCGACGGCCAGCAGGACCGGCCACAGCCGCGCGGCCATGCGGGCGGCGCGTTCCCGAAGCTCGCCTCCGACCTTGATCGTGAGCCAGAGGGATCCATGCACGGCGAACATCAGGACGAACAGCGCTCCGCCGAGCAGCCCGTACGGGTTGAGCAGGGTGAGCAGGTTGCCGTGCAGGATGCCGTCCCGGTCCAGCGGCAGCCCCTTGAAGATGTTGGCGAACGCCAGGCCCAGCAGCAGCGCCGCCAGGAACGAGCCGCCGATCATGCAGGTATCCCACGTCCCGCGCCACCAGGCGGCCGTTTCCTTGGAGCGCATCTCGAAGGAGATGCCCCGGAAGATCAGCGCGAACAGCAGGAGCATCAGCGGCGTGTAGAGCGAGGAGAACATCACCGCGTAGGTCAGCGGGAAAGCCGCGAACGTCGCGCCGCCGGCGGTGATCAGCCAGACCTCGTTCCCGTCCCAGAAGGGGCCTTGCGCGTTGTAGATCAGGCGCCGGTCGCTGTCGTCCCGCGCGAGGAACGGCATGAGCGTGCCCAGCCCCAGGTCGAATCCGTCGAGGACGAAATAGCCGGTCCACAATACGCCCCAGACCACGAACCAGATGGTTTCAAGCATGTCGCCCTCCTTTCAGTGGCTGCCGGCGGCGGAGTCTTCGGGCCCGTGCCGGGCGTACTTGGCCAGCAGGTAGAAATCCGCCGCTCCGAGCAGCGAGTAGACGAGGATGAAGCCCACGGCCGATACCGCGACCTGACCCGCGGCGATCGGGGAGACGGCGTCCGCGGTGCGCATCACGTTGTAGACGATCCAAGGCTGGCGCCCGACCTCGGCGACCGTCCACCCGAGCTCGTTCGCCAGGTATGGCAAGGGGATTGAATAGACCAGCAGCCGGAGCAGCAGCGGGCTGTCCTCGGGGTTCCGGCGCCGCAGCACGGCCCACGCCGACAACGCGATGAAGAGGAACGCCAGCCCCACCATCGCGCGGAACGCCAGGAAGGTCGGGAGCACCGGGGGGCGGTCCGCCGCCGGCACGCTTTTCAGCCCTTTCACCTCGGTGTCCGGGTCGTAGCTCGCCAGGAAGGAAAGCGCTTTCGGCACGGTCAACAACTCGACGGAGTTCCTTTCGTTTTCCGAATCGGGCCAGAGGATCAGGTGCATCGGCGCGCCCGCCTTCGTTTCCCAGTGCGCCTCCATCGCGGCGAGTTTCATGGGCTGCTTGTGGTGGAGGATCTCCGCGTTCATGTGGCCCTGCACGACCTCGAACACCCCGAAGACCAGCGTCCAGATCGCCGCCAGGGCGAACGACTTCCGGAAGAAGGCCAGGTGGTTGCGGCGCAAGAGGTGCCAGGCGGAGATTCCGAGCACGAAGAACCCCGCCGTGATGTACGCGCCCCCGAGCGTGTGGGCGAATTCGAGGATCGCGAAGCGCTGGGAGATCACCGCGAGGAAGTCGGTCAGCTCGGCGCGTCCGTTCCGGATCGTGTAGCCGACGGGGCTCTGCATCCAGGCGTTGGCCACGAGGATCCAGAACGCGGAAAGGTTCGCCGCGACCGCCACGAGCCAGATCGAGGCCAGGTGCGCTTTTTTCGACAGCCGGTCCCAGCCGAAGAACCATACGGCGATGAACGTCGACTCGAGGAAGAACGCCGCCGTGGCCTCGATCGCCAGCAGGGAACCGAAGATATCCCCGACGAAGATCGAGTAGCGCGACCAGTTCGTGCCGAACTGGAACTCCAGCGTGATCCCGGTGACGATGCCGATGGCGAAGTTGATGAGGAACAGTTTCCCCCAGAACTTCGTCATGCGCAGGTAGTCCTCGACCCCGGTGCGGTACCACTTCGTCTGCATGATCGCTACCAGGAGGGACAGGCCCAGCGTCAGCGGCACGAAAAGAAAATGGAAGTAGGTTGCCACCGCGAATTGCAACCGGGAGAGGAAGAGGACGTCCATTCATGCCTCCTTTACGGGGATCAGGGTTTCCGGCGGCGACGGGTCGGCGGTTTCGGGGGGTTCAGGAGATCCGCGAAGGTGACGCGGCGCAGGGCTTCCTCGACGCGGCGGGTTGCGCCGGTCCAGGCGAGCAGCACCGGGCAGCTTTCAGAAAGGGGGCATCCCCGCGGTTCGGCCACGCAGCGGTTCAGGACGATCCCGCCCTCCATGGCTTGAACCACGTCGAGCAGCGAGATCGCGGCGGCCGGCCGCGCGAGCCGCACTCCGCCGCCGCTGCCGCGGGTCGTTCGAAGGATCCCCGCAGCGGCGAGCCGGGCGACGACCCGCCGCACGAACGGCGCCGGCATGAGCCGCCGCTCGGCGATGTCCTTCACCTGGACGTTCGCCCCGGGACCCAGTGCCGCGAGGTGGGACACGACGCGCGAAGCGTAATCGGTTTGCCGCCGGATCCCCTGCATGCCCGCTCCGCATCAATGATTATCAATACGGTAATGTTATCCGCGAGGTAATCAATTTCAATGCCGATTTTTCCCGCGACGGCCGCCCGGACCCGGAGCGCCGGTCAGCCCATGAGTTCCCGGGCGACCTCCTCCGCCTGTTTCAGGGCCGTATCGGGAGCCGCGTCGACGCTGGCCGGGCCGATGCCGCAGGCACGGACCAGGCGGCTGTCGGCGAACCCCAGCCATTGCAGGAAACCGGAGAAGCGGGGATAGATGTCGCCGAAAAGCGTTTCGTCGGGGTGTCCCTGGGTGAGCACGAAGACGAGCTTCTTGGGGCCGAGCCGGCTCGGCTGCGGGTTCGTGACGTAGTCGGGCTTCAGGTACGAGAAGCTGCGGTCGATGAAGCCCTTGAGCTGGGCGGTGACATCGCCGAAATAGACCGGCGAGGCGAGCACCACCGCGTCCGCCTCCCGGACCGCGGAAAGCACCTCCGTCAGGTCGTCCTCGAGGACGCAGCGGTCCAGGTCCCTCTTGCAGGCGTAGCATCCCTGGCAGCCGCGGTATGCGAGCCGGTTCAGTTCGAAGGTCAGGGTTTCGGCGCCGAGCCTCGCGGCGGTTTCGGTGATTCGGTTCGCGATGGCCGTGCTGTTCCCCGAGGAACGCGGGCTGCCCAGCAGGGTGGCGATCTTCATCGGGTCCTCCTTGGGTGGTGTGAGGGTCGTCCCGTCCATTTTGCATCCCTTTGCCCGCTCCTTTACACTGGAAAACCGTGATCCCCGCCCTGCTCATCCTCGCCGGAACCTACCTCGTGCTTTCCATCGGCCGGTTGCCGGGATTCCGGATCGACCGGACGGGCGCGGCCATCATCGGGGCCGGCCTCATGATCGCGTTCCAGGTGCTCACCATGGACGAGGCGATCCGGCCCATCAATTACGAAACGCTGATTTTGCTGTTCGGGAATCGTCGTCGCGAACCTCCGTCTGTCCACCTTTTTCGTCTACGACACGATGTGCCTCGTGCTGACGCCCCTGGTGATGGACATCGCGGCGCGGCTCCGGCGGAATCTTTTTTCTCGAATATCTCAAGGCCGGCATCCCCCTCGCCGTTCTTTCTCTTCTGGTCGGTGAGAAGTTCATGTATCCGTTCATTACCTTAAGGACGATCGCATGTGGGGGGTTCCAAGCGGTCGAAGGCGGGGGGATTACGTCCGGCGAACGACGGCAGGCGGGGCGGCCTGAATATCGGATAAAGGTTCCTTGACGTTGTGACGACAGGTTCTATAATATGACGCTATATTCACTTTATGAATATTCCACACAAGGCGAGGCGATGGAAGAACAGAGACTCCCAAGGCGGGAACGGGAAAAGTTGGCGCAACGACAGGAGATTCTGTCCGCAGCGCTCGCCCTATTTTCGGGGAAGGGGTATCGGAACGTTTCCGTGCAAGAGATTGCGGAGCGGGCCGAATTCGCCATCGGGACACTTTACAAGTTCTTCAAAAACAAGGAAGACCTCTACAGGGCCCTCGTCCGGGAGCAGGCCGATAAATTCCATGTCGCCATCATGAAGGCGATCGACGAGTCGGACGACGAGGCGGGAAAATTGCGGAACTTCATCCTGGCCAAGGGGGAGGTGTTCCGCGCCAACGCCGCAATGATCCGCATCTATTTCTCCGAGACCCAGGGGGCGCGTCACAACGCCTTGGCGGGATTCGATCACGAGATGCGCGAGAAACATGATGATTTCATGCGGGTCCTGGCATCGGTCTTCGAAAGCGGAATGGACCGGGGGCGGTTTCGGCGGATCGCCGACCCGTACTTCCTTGCCGTCGCCCTCGAAGGCATGACCAACGCTTTCCTTTTCCTCTGGCTCGAGGAACCCGAGCGCCATCCCGGCATGGAAGACCCGGACGCCATTTTGAACATCCTTTTCAAAGGACTGATCGACTGATTCCAATCGAGATCTGGAGGACCCGGATGAAACCGAAGGAAGCCGTTCGCGGACCGCTGAAGCTGCTTGTCGTGTCGATGATCCTCGCCGGCGGTCTTTTCGTCGTCGGCTGCGGCAAGAAGCAGCAACCCGCGCCGCCGGCCGTCCCGGAAGTGGCCACCGTGACGGTAAAGCCGCAGCGGATCGAGCTGACCACCGAATTGCCGGGCCGTACGTCCGCCTACCGCACGGCGGAAATCCGGCCCCAGGTCAACGGCATCCTGCAGAAGCGGCTGTTCCAGGAAGGGTCCAACGTCCAGGCCGGACAGGTGCTTTACCAGATCGACCCCTCTTCCTTCCAGGCGGCGTTCGACAACGCGAAAGCCGGCCTCGCCCGGGCCGAGGCCAACCTGCCCGCGATCCGGTCGAGAGTCGAGCGCTACAAGGATCTTCTCGCCGACAAGGCGGTCAGCAGGCAGGACTACGACGATGCGGACGCTGCCCAAAAGCAGGCCGAGGCGGAGGTCGAGTATTCGAAGGCGATGCTGGAAACCGCACGCATCCACCTGGGGCATACCCGGGTCACCGCGCCCATTTCCGGCCGTATCGGCAGGTCCGAGGTGACGGACGGCGCCCTGGTGACGGCGCACCAGCCCATGGCCCTGGCGACCATTCAACAGCTCGATCCCATCTACGTGGACGTTCCCCAATCCACCGCCGATCTGCTCCGCCTGAAGGCCCGCCTGAAGGAGGGGCTTCTCGACCGGAACGGAACGGGGCAGAAGAAGGTCCGGCTCGTCCTGGAGGACGGCACGCCGTACTCGATGGAAGGAACGCTCCAGTTCCAGGAGGTCACGGTGGACCCGACGACGGGGTCCGTCATCCTGCGGGTCGTCGTTCCGAATCCGCAAGGAGTCCTGTTGCCGGGCATGTTCGTGCGGGCGGTGGTGAAGGAGGGAGTGAACCGTCAAGCCGTCCTGATCCCCCAGCAGTCCGTTTCTCGCGATTCGAAGGGGAACCCCGCCGCGCTGGTCGTGGACGCCGGGGGAAAGGTGGAGCAGCGGATGCTCGCCATCGATCGCGCCGTCGACGACCGGTGGCTTGTCTCGTCGGGCCTTTCGGCCGGAGACAACGTGATCGTGGAGGGGATGCAGAAAGTGCGGCCCGGCGCCTCCGTGAAGGTCGTACCGTTCGAAGCCGCCAAATCGAAATAGAGCGGAGGCGCGAAGATGTTATCCCGATTCTTCCTGGATCGACCGGTCTTCGCCTGGGTCATCGCCATCATCATGATGGTGGCGGGCGGACTGGCGATCTACAACCTGCCCGTATCGCAGTATCCTCCCATCGCCCCGCCGTCCATAGCCATCGACGCCTTCTACCCCGGGGCCTCGGCGGAGACCGTCGAGGACAGCGTGACGCAGATCATCGAGCAGAAGATGACCGGTTTCGACAAGATGCTGTACCTGTCCGCCCAGAGCAGTTCGGCGGGCACTTCCCGCATTGAACTGACTTTCACCCCGGGAACCGATCCGGACCTCGCATGGTCCCAGGTGCAGAACAAGCTTCAGCTCGCCATGGCGAACCTGCCGGACGTGATCCAGCGCCAGGGCGTCAAGGTCAGCAAATCCACCAGGAACTGGCTGATCCTGGTGGGCCTCGTTTCGGAAGACGGCAGCATGGACGGGAATGACTTGCGGGACTACGCCCAGTCGAACCTCGAGAAAGTGCTGGCCCGGGTGCCGGGCGTGGGCGAGGTGGAGACCTTCGGAACCCAGTACGCAATGCGCGTCTGGATCAATCCCGACAAGCTGACGGATTACCGCCTTGCGGTGGCCGATGTCATCGCGGCGCTTCGCGCCTACAACGTGGAGGTTTCAGCGGGCCAGTTCGGCGGGGCCCCGGCGGTGAAAGGGCAAGGCATGAACGCCTCCATCATCGTCCAGAGCTTGCTGAAGACCCCGGAGGAGTTCGCCGCCATCCCGGTCCGCACGAATCCGGACGGCTCCGTCGTCCGGATCCGGGATGTGGGGCGGACGGAGCTGGGGACCGAGGTCTACGATGTTCAGCCGGCCCACAACGGCAGGCCTGCCGCCGTCCTGGCCATCCGTCAGGCCGCCGGCGCCAACGCGCTGGACACGGCCGACGCCGTCCGGGCGAAGATGGTCGAAATGAGCCAGTACTTCCCTCCGGGGATGAAGGTGGTATATCCGTACGACACCACCCCCTTCGTGAAGGTGGCCATCAACGAGGTGGTCAAGACGCTGTTCGAGGCGATCCTGCTCGTCTTCCTGGTCATGTTCCTTTTCATGGGGAACATCCGGGCCACTCTCATCCCGACCATCGCCGTGCCGGTGGTGATCCTCGGGACCTTCGGGGTCTTGGGATTCTTCGGGTTCTCGATCAACATGCTGACGATGTTCGCCATGGTGCTGGCCATCGGCCTTCTCGTGGACGACGCCATCGTGGTGGTGGAGAACGTGGAACGGATCATGGGCGAGGAAGGGCTCTCCCCCATGGAGGCCACCCGCAAGTCCATGGACGAGATCACGAGCGCCCTGATCGGCATCGGGCTGGTGCTTTCGGCGGTGTTCGGCCCGATGGCGTTTTTCGGCGGCTCCACCGGCGTCATCTACAGGCAGTTTTCCGTGACCATCATCGCCTCCATGCTTCTTTCGGTGGTGGTGGCCCTCATCCTCACCCCGGTCCTCTGCGCGTCGCTCCTCAAGCCCGTGCCGAAGGGGCACAAAGCGGCGGAAACCGGGATCCCCTTCCTGCGCCCGTTCTTCCGGTGGTTCGACGGCCTCTTCTTCCGAGCCAGGGAGCGGTACTTGAAGGAAGTCGGCCGCACACTTTCCAACAAGAAGCGGTACCTTGCGTCCTTCTTCCTGATCCTTGCGGCGTTCGTCTTCCTGTTCCAGCGGATGCCCACCGCCTATCTTCCCGACGAGGACCAGGGGATGCTGATGGTCCTGGCGATGCTTCCGGCGAATTCGACCATGGAGGCGACCGAGGGGGTCATGAGCCGGGTCCGGGACCATTTCCTGACGAACGAAGAGGACGCGGTGGAATCGGTCATGACGGTCGCCGGCATGAATTGGGCCGGACGGGGACAGAACATGGGGATGTCGTTCGTCCGTCTCCGGGACTGGAACCTCCGGGACCGGAAGGAGCTGAAGGTCGGTGCCGTGACCGGCAGGGCGATGAAGGCGTTTTCGCAATTCCGCAACGCGATGGTGTTCGCCTTCCCGCCGCCGCCGGTCATCGAGCTGGGCAATGCCCGGGGGTTCGACTTCCAGCTATTGGACCGCGGCGGGCTGGGCCATGAGAAGCTGATGGAGGCTCGCAACCAGCTTCTCGGCATGGCGGCGAAGGACCCGCGGCTGCAGTCCGTCCGTCCCAACGGGATGGAGGACGTGCCCCAGTACCGGGTCGACATCGACTGGGAGAAGGCGGGCGCCTTGGGAATTCCCATCAATTCAATCCACGACACCATATCGGCGGCGTTCGGAAGCGCCTACGCCAATGACTTCATCCAGGGAGGGCGGGTCAAACGGGTGTTCGTCCAGGCGGATGCCGCCCACCGCATGCTCCCCAGGGACGTGGACAAGCTCCATGTCCGGAACACGGCGGGGAAGATGGTCCCCTTCTCCTCCTTCTCCTCCGGCCGCTGGACGTCCGGTTCCCCGAAACTCGAGCGGTTCAACGGATTCCCGTCCATCAACATCCAGGGGGAGCCGGCGCCGGGGAGGGCTTCCGGAGAGGCGATGGCGGCCATGGAAGAGATCGCTTCGAAGCTGCCCCGGGGGATCGGTTTCGACTGGACCGGGCTCTCCTACCAGGAACGGTTGTCCGGGGCCCAGGCCCCGTTGCTGTATGCATTCTCCATCCTCGTGATCTTCCTTTGCCTCGCGGCGCTCTACGAGAGCTGGCCCATCCCCATCTCGATCCTGCTGGCCCTGCCCCTCGGGGCCATCGGGGGGGTGATCGGCACGAGCCTCAAGGGGATGCCCAACGACGTCTATTTCCAGATCGGGCTGCTGACCACCCTCGGGCTGACCACCAAGAACGCCATCCTGATCGTGCAGTTCGCCAAGATCCGGGTGGAGGAGGGAATGGGGCTGATCGAGGCGACGATGCAGGCGGCGAAACTGCGGCTCCGCCCGATCGTCATGACCTCCCTGGCGTTCGGGTTCGGCGTCCTGCCGCTCGCCATCGCCGGCGGGGCGGGCGCGGGGGCGCAACGGGCCATCGGCGTCGGCGTGCTGGGAGGGGTGGTCACCGCCACCTTCCTGGTGACGCTGTTCGCCCCGCTCTTTTACGTGGTGATCTACAAGCTGTCCGGCAGGTACAGGAAAGAGGAAGCGGCCAGGACGGCCGACGCCAATCCTTCAGGGGATCCTTCCGATGAATAGATACCGGTTTCTTCTGCTGGGCGCGGCCGTCGCCTTCCTGGGCGGCTGCACGCTGGCCCCGAAATACACCCGGCCCGAGGCTCCGGTCCCGGCCGCCTGGCCCTCGGGTCCCGCGTACGACAACGCGCAGGCCCCTTCCGGCGCGCCGGCGGCTGCGGAAATGCCGTGGAGGGAATTTTTCGCCGACGAACGCCTTCGGAAGGTCATCGAGGCGGCCTTGGGCAACAACCGCGACCTGAGGACCGCCGCCTTGAACGTGGAACGGGCCCGCGCGCTGTACGGCGTCCAGCGGTCCGAGCTGTTTCCGGCGGTCAACGCGGTCGGCGACGGGAGCAGGCAGCGCACGCCCGCGGACCTGACGAGCACAGGGGTGGTGGGGAGGAGCGAGCGGTACGGCGTCCACCTGGGGATCAGTTCCTGGGAGATCGATTTCTTCGGCCGGATCCGCAGCCTGAAGGACCGGGCGCTCGAGGAGTATCTCGCCACCGAGCAGGCTCGCCGCGGCGCGCAGATCCTGCTGGTGTCGGGGGTCGCCAACGCGTACCTGGCGCTGGCCGCGGACCGGGAAACCTTGCGGCTGGCCCATTCCACCCTGGAGACCCAGCAGGCCGTCCACGACCTGATCCGGAAGCGGGTCGACGTCGGGATCTTGCCCGAGCTGGAGCTTCGCCAGGCGCAGACGAGGGTGGACGCGGCCCGGGTGGACGCGGCTTTCTACGCCCGGCGGACGGCCCAGGACGAAAACGCCTTGAACCTCCTGGTGGGATCGAAGGTCCCGGCCGATCTCCTGCCGGCCGACCTGGACACCGTGGTCCCCCCGAAGGAGATTTCCGCCGGCTTGTCCTCCGGCGTGCTGCTGCTCCGCCCGGACATCCTGCAGGCGGAAAACCGGCTGAAAGGCGCCAACGCGAACATCGGAGCGGCGCGGGCGGCGCTGTTCCCCCGCATCTCGCTGACCGCCGCGTTCGGGACCGCGAGCGCGGAGCTGTCCGGGCTCTTCGGATCCGGCTCGGATTCATGGAACTTCGCGCCGCAGGTCGTCCTGCCGATCTTCGACGCCCGCTCGTGGTCGGCGCTGAAGGTGGTCAAGGTGGAAAGGGAGATCGCCGTGAGCCAGTACGAGAAGGCCATCCAGTCCGCCTTCCGGGAGGTGGCCGATGCCCTCGCAGCGCGCGGGACGGTCGAGGAGCAGCTGTCGGCGCAGCTATCGCTGACCGACGCCGTGGCGGAAACGTACCGCCTCTCCAACCTGCGTTACGAAAAGGGAATCGACAGCTTCCTGGGCGTCCTCGATGCGCATCGCTCCCTTTATGCGGCGCAGCAGGGGCTGATCGCCGTCCGCCTGGCGCGGCTCGCCAGCCGGGTGAACCTGTACGCCGTATTGGGC
>JACZKY010031121.1_pt1 | contig 81582 bp, 70 predicted proteins | sample 8237611 | NCBI WGS metagenome assembly JACZKY01 (sample SAMN16148055, study PRJNA663545) | marine sediment metagenome | biome: sediments and biomass from bioreactor inoculated with such sediments; feature: coastal sediments; material: methane- and iron-fed bioreactor; isolation source: Bothnian...
CCCAAAACGACTCCGGGCCCTTGTAGTCCTTCAACAACTCATCAATCAATTGTTCCTGTGTCTTCCGGTCCATAGAACTCCTTTCCTGTCAGAAAGCTTAACAATTCCATGACCGTTTACACAGTTCTTTTCACACCCTCGACATGTTCCCTCTACGCCTTAACCTCTTCATGCTTCCCGATGAAATCTGGGTCGATCTCCACACCCACGCCCGGACCCGTAGGAACCGTGATCTTCCCGTCTACCACGGACAGAGGCGATGTTTTACATTCGAACTTTACGTTCGTCCCCAATCCCTTGAATTCGTGGTGGGCAAATGCATTTGGAAGTACTGACACGAATTGGATCATGTACAGGTATCCGAGTCCACCACCTGACATATGGGGGGTGCAGGGCTTGCCAAATGCTTCCGCCATACGTGCGACCTTCAGGGAACGAATCATACCGCCAAAATAATAGTTGTCAGGCTGGACGATTTGCACTCCATCATTGGCTAACAGCCAGCGGAAGCCGTGCAGGCTGTATTCCTGTTCTCCGCCTGCAACAGGTATGGTCAGGGCATCAGCGACCTGTTTGGTTTCTTCGTACCAGTCAAAAAGAACGGGTTCTTCGAAGAAGCCATAGCCGTACTCTTCCAGCAGTCTGCCCACACGGATTGCCTCCTCCACGGAATAGAAACCGTTTGCATCGGCATACAGAGCCATCTTGTCCCCGAAGGTCTCACGGATTAAGGGGATCATCCGCTCGGTCCTGCCCTTCGGACCAACCGCATTGATGTCGGAGGTCATGAACATAAGCCCGCCGACCTTGATCTTGACTGCATTGGCGTTGTATTCGGCAACGTCCCGCTTAATGAGTTCCAGCGACTCTTCCACGGGCTTCTCACGATATTCCGTGGCTTGGTACACGGGGACTCTGGGGTGATGGATCTCTCCGATCAACTCCCCCATGGACTTGCTGGCGATACGTCCCAGCATGTCGAGGATGGCAAACTCGATAGTCGCCAGAGGGATACCTATCGCCATCCCACTCAGCCTGAAATTCAGGTTATAGACGAATACCTTCTCCAACAGCAGGTCCAGATCACGTGCATCCTTGCCCATGAAGAAGGGCTTCAGGGTACGTAGGAAGATGGGGTAGAGCATGTTCATGCTGCCATGCCCAACCGAAATGCCCTCTGCTCCATCCGCAGAACGTACCCGACATAAGAAACTGTTTCCATTTCGAAGCAGTTCGAGGCTCTTGATGACCACGGGAGCTGGGAACAACTCCTTCTTCAGGACAGGCTGGCTGAGAATCTCGTCCAGACGGGCATATTTCTCAGCTACCGAGGATGTAAGTTCCTCGGCACCATTGCACGAGAAAGGCAATCCGGCGGTGAGACCACCTGCAAGTGTACCGCTTAAGAAGCTACGACGATCAGTTTTCATGGTATGCTCCTAAATATTTTAAGGCACCACCAGTGTATCCTGATCGGGACAGGTTATCAAGCTTCGAAAGCCCCCCTTCGCATCCTCCCCATAATCGCTTATAATGCCTTTCCAAGGACTTCAGGAGAATACCCCAATGCTCAAAATCGGTATCGACTTAGACGATTGCATCACCTATGCCCCGAAATTCTTTTCTCTTCTGACTACTTCAATGAAGGGCAAGGCGGAGATCCATATCGTGACGAATCGAGAGAAATCGTCAGCATCAGAGGAGAATACGAGAAGGGGTTTGGAGAGGATAGGAATTCATTACGATTTTCTGAAAATCACTGGGGAGAAATCGAAATACATTCTGGAGCAGGGGATAAGGGTGTACTTCGATGATACGGATGAGTACTTTCTTGAGATCCCTGAGGGAGTGGTTGTTTTTAAGATTAGGGAGACGTGGAATTTTGATTGGGAAGAACGGAAGTGGGTTTATGATGAGAGGACGGGGAGGGCATGTAGGGGGAGTAGGTGGGAGGGAGGAAATGGTTGGCAGAGAGGCTTCGGAGCTTTGGCATGCAAAGGGTAATTGGGATTAGGGAACTTGATGTCATCTTTTTTGCGGCGGAACAGGGGCTTCGCCCCTGTACCCGAAAAGTGTAAAACAACAAAGAGCAAAGGGTAACCGGAAAATCAGGGGAAAAACCGCTCAACGACAAACCCGAAACCCGCCTTCGAAGCCGCGGTAGTCGGGAGTGCTGCTGCCGCGGTATGCCACCCGGCAGTAGTCGGCGAAGTAGTACCAACTGCCGCCGCGAAGAATACGCCAGCTTCCCGTCGTGGGTCCAGTTGGGTTATTTTGTGGGATGGAACCGTAGCTTCCGTACCAGTCATTACACCATTCCCAAACGTTGCCCGCCATGTCATAGAGACCATAACCGTTAGGTGCAAAGCTGCCTACGACAGAGGTATACGGCATGATCCCGTCGTTCCAAGTGGGGTGATAGTCACCGGTCGGGCTGGTGTCGTAGGTGTGAGAGCTACTGCTCCAGTAGTTCGCTTGGGAGTGGGTAATCGTATCGCCCCAAGGAAAGCGTCTGCCGGAAAGACCGCCACGTGCCGCGTACTCCCACTGGGCCTCCGTTGGAAGGTGATAGCCGTTCTTGCTGAAGTCACATGCCCACGTGGACAGGTTATAGCAGGGCTGTAAGCCGTCCTGCTGGCTTCGCCAGTTGCAGTAAGCAACCGACCCATACCACGAGACATGAACCATCGGATCGTTACTCATACTCCGCCCACCCTTTGTGCGGACGGTGAAGGTATTGTTAGAAAAGGAAATCTGGCTCCATGAACCGTAGGTTGATGTGTCGCAGTAGCGAAAGCTTGTCCCTGAACCGGACTTGTAGACGATGCCGTGGGTTACCGTGATTAGCCCCTGAGCACGGGCGGAATTCAAGAATTGGCAGTACTTAGCATTGGTTGTCTCATATTTGCTTATATAAAAGGAGGACAGGGTAACGGTATGGACAGGTTGTGCCATCAACACGCCATCCATATTGTCCCCCATCTGGAAAGTCCCGGCGGGAATGAGGACCATATCTCCCGGTGCGTCTCCAGCCCAACTCTCGCTCAAGATACTCAAATCCGGCAGCCCTACATCACCACTCCTGTCGATATCTGCATTTTCGCACCAGTCCGGTGCCTGACAGTCATCTCTTAGCCATTGCTGTGCAAGCAAGGCAAAATCGAACATGTCTACAGAGCCGTCATCATTCAAGTCAACCGTGCTTACAGAGTCATCACCGTCTTCCCATGACAGTCGTGGATAGCTGCCCGTTAACAGTTTCCAAATATTCACATGATCCCAACCCGCATCAATGAAAGTAGCAGGGGTCAGCATTTCGGCAGTCGTCTTCCCAATGCCGCCACTGCTATTTGCTTGGGCAGAGGCATCCATGTCCCAGAAACTGCCCGTAATCGTGCCCTCACTATTCTGCCCTACCAGCCCGCCAACCATATCAATTCCTGTAACGCCACCTGTGGAATACGAATTGAAAATTTCTCCTCCATTGTTATCACCGACCAGTCCACCTACCAACATCTCTCCCGCCACACTTCCTGTTGCATAGCAAGAGGTTATTGAACCGGACTTGTGGTAACCAACCAAGCCTCCAATCTCTACACCGGTATCGCCACAATGGATGTCAACTTTACTATAGCATTCCTCAAGTATCCCGGCTGGTCCCCCGTGTAAACCAGCAAAGCCTCCAACTGCAAGGTACTCATATTCAATATTGCAAAAGATAATATAACCCGCTGAATGTGATCGCTGGATAATCCCTCTATTACTTCCAACAAACCCTCCGGTTTCAGGCTCCCACCACTGCGAACTTACATCTTCAATCACAATCGCAACGTTTGAAGAACAATCAACGATCACTCCCGTGGCGTAATTTGTTCCGACCATCCCGCCCAACATCTCTCCTCCATGCACTGTAGTAACAGAACCGCTGGAGCTACTTTGTCCGATGAAACCGAGATTAGTGCCACAAAGACCACCGACTCCAAGATGTCCTGTTACTCTTGACTCTGTAGAAAAGCACTGAATAAGTTTACCTGAATTCAGTCCACACAGCCCCCCAACAGAATTTTTCCCAACCAATTCGATGTTATGTAACCTCAAGTTATACACCTCACCGCCGCTGCCTATCCCCCCGAATAAACCAACAAAGTCGCTGTCCGGCTGATTGATTACAACATTACTTATACACCATCTACCGCCGCTAAAAACGCCGGTAAAAAGGATACCCTGAAAACCCCAATTAGCCGCCATAATTCCAGAAGCAACCGGAGCTATTACGGCTCCTCCAAAATCAATATCATTCATGAGTACAAAGTGCTTATCCCAATCGTCAGTGGCGTCAATCAGTTCCAACCAATCCTCGACCGTGCTTATCTGGTATGGATGTGCCTCTGTCCCTTCTCCCCCACTGTAGGTTCCTGCTCCTGCTGTCCCTGCCAGCAACACTATGATAGCTATAAATGGATACTTCACGACCGATCTCCTTGAAAAAGGTTTGGCAGATTTCAACATAAATGTGGGGCACGTCTTAACATTTTGCTTCGGCTACCTGCCGCTCGCCCATGAAACTCTATTATGTCAGGGTTGGGTACTTGAGACGGGTTGGATGTTCTCAAAAGAGCCGCAAAGTGTGCTGGTCGATATCCAGTACTGGGCAAAGATGGCGAAGTCGTTGAAATCAACAACACCGTCCCCATCAGGGGGAGGTGCAATGTCAGCAATACCGCTCCCGCTTTGTAGCCACAAATCTGCAAGCATAAACAGGTCTCGATGGTCAATTGTGCCATCGCCATTAAAGTCCACGTTAGTATTCTGTGTTGCCTGCACGCGAACAAGAAATATTCCTCCAAGCCAGTCATGCTCTCTTCGTGTCGGAGGATTTTTATATTGATATTCCGGTGCAAACATCAAGTTTAGCTTTGGGCTGATAATTCCCTCAAATCCATCAATAGCAAAGCTATTTCCGAAGCCGACACTGAACTCCCCAGTGGAAACATTGTGCTCACCGTCGGAAAAGTACGCATCCACGGAATAACTTCCGTCTCCCTTCAAAACGCACAGTCCCTGACCACACGTAAAAGGAACGCCGCCGGGACCCGTCTCAAGAAACCGAACCTGATAAGTGCCTGCCATGTCCGTCATACTTATCGCCTGATCGGTTTTCTTAATAAAAACGTTGTATCCCACATCTCCTTTTTCCGGTTCCGGAACAACATGACAGGCAAACGCTACACCTCCCTCACCAAGAAAGAGTTCTGTTTCCTGTGCATCTATCACAGAACGTCCTTCGTCAAGTGTCCAGTTCAAAGATTCTGATTGAGCGATTCCCTTGTCGTTTGTCCAACTAATTAAAGAAGTGCCATCTTGCTCAAACAGAGCATTTCCCCAGATGCAACTATCACTTGGCCAACTCCAGTCCAGAAAATGACCAAAGAAACCGTGGTTGCCCACGACATCGTTCACGTTTGGACTGCTTGCTTTGCGTGCAAATATATCGATGCCCTGCCCCCCTCCGGCAAGAACAATCCCGGCGTGGATCATCAGGTCGCCATTCCATGCCACGTTGTACGTCTCGTTCGGGAAACTGATTTTGATAGATCCATCCGGCTGGACTGTTGCACTGAAGGTTGATGAGAACGTACGGCTGCCTGCATACTCATCCCATACCTGATGCCACTGATCCCCAGAGATCGTCAATTCACCACGTTTGCTCAAAGGGAGATGTGTGTCGGGATTGGCACTCAGACTGACAAACCAATATTCCCCTTGGAGGTCAGGAGACTGAGACGATCCTGCCCAGACGATTCCAGCCAAGGAGAAATAAACGCATATCCATGTGCTAACGACTACTCTGGAAAAAACGCTCGGTTTCAGAACCTGCACTTGTCTTCTCTCCTACTTCAAAGTTGTCTATGTCCCGCAGGAACTCACCTGCCCGGTTATTACAAGTAGTCCGTTCTCGGTTGCTCTGCGATGCCCAGTACCGGTTACCCTAAATCTCCTTCTCCGGGTTCCCGCAGATTACCGTAGCAAATAACCGGACATTATTGTACATCTATAGACATCCGAAGTCAACCCTAAAGCAAGGGGAAAAAACGTATTCTTTGGTTGCAAATCGCTGAACACCTTTTTGGAGCACTGTTCGTTCTTGCTCCATGGCTTGGTAGAAACGATTCTAAGCCGCTTTCTCTTCGACCCTTTCCCCACCTCCCTATCGAATTGAATCGACGAACATGGGGCGACGTGGGTTGTTAGAAGGTGATGAGATGGAGAACGGATAGAGACCCTACTTCTCAGGGGCAGATTCAGCATTCAACGAATGGAGCCATGCACCGTACCAATGCTCCAAAGACAGCTTCTCGACCACTATGCGGACAGACTGGGTGAGTTCAGGTTGAGCGGCAAGTTCGAACGTCAGGTCATAGCTACCCGCTTGACCATACCGAGGTCGCCAGAAGAATCTCCCGTCAGTAAAGGACGCACCAGCAGGCAGAACCTGCCCAGCTTGCAAGGCATATGTAAGCGGATTGCCATTTCCATCCTCAGCAGGAAACTGGAAAGTGATGGACTTAAGCTCGCTCACATAGCGAGTGGGGAACATCAGGGCAATTTCGTCCGCAGCAAGTGAGCGACTGTATAAGCGAACATCTCTGAGCATGCCCTTGAAGCCACTATCCAGCGACACGGTGTTGCCAATCAACAGAGGGGCGTCATTGGCATCAGTCGGGTCTGTCATGTTGGAGGCTGTACCAACAGGCTGACCATCAACGTAGAACGCCACAACGTCATTTGCGTCGTCGAAGGTAACTGCGATGTGCTGCCATTTGCCCATGCGGAGAACTTCGGTGTCCGAAAGTGTCTCCCTTGTGCCTGCTCGAAAAGCTAATCGGTTGTGATCCCCTACCAGATAGAATCCAAATCCCTCAGGGGCTTCCCCTTTGCTCAAAAGGCAGGAATTCCCTATGCGACCATAGCCCTCAGGACAGATCCACGCTGTGACGGTCAAATCACCGGTCAAATTAAGCACGCTGTTGTTGCCGCAGTCCACATAATCATCCATGCCGCCGAGACAGAGGCACCTATTTCCGTCCATATCTGCTTTCCAGAAAGGACCGTTGACTAGGCACCCGTCATTGGCTTTACGGGAAGCATCCGATGCGATCCTCCCTGAGAACTCATTTAGCTTCCAATGACCAACGAGTGCTTCATCTTGTTTGTGCCCTACCCATATCGCCACATCATTGCTATCGGGATCTTCCAGAGCAGGATCTACGGAGGCAATGCTCAATTGAGCCGTCGACAAGATCAGGATTGCGACAAGCGTTCTATACATGAAATTTTGCACCAAAAATACATTTTCTAAGTCATCTTACCATAGAATTCGATGTAATGCAAGGGGTAAGGTGCAAATCTGTGGTGAGATCACACAGATGGGAAGTACTGATGTAAGCAGTAGGCGGGCACGTGGAGAACTTATCCTCACAGTGTGAGGAGATGTGATTTGCCGATACGGGGGAACCATTATACACCGACTGCATTGGTCACCTTGGCGGGTGCTTTTCTTCTCGCTATCTTTCCTCTTGCCCAGAAATCCCCACAATCGATTCTAAGCTGCCGCTTCTTTGAGCCGTCCCTGTCTGCCTGTTTCATAATTATAGAATCTGGGGGCAAGGAGAGGGTCGATAGGACGTGATAAGGGTGGGAATAGGTCGGATGAAATCCTACGACCTTGCAGAACAATCCTCGTCTGATCTCCAGAACGATTGTGAGCAGCCCATGTTTAATCGCCCGCAAGCAGACCCCTCTCCCCCTATTTAGAATACGGCACTGGTCAAGAGAGCCATAGGGATAGCCGATAATCATACATCCCTGATGGAGAACAACAAATGCCGAAAGCAAAAGACGTGATGAACCGCGAGGTGGTCTGCCTTACGAAGAACGCCACTATGGTCGAAGCAGCTAATTTGCTGATGGTCAATGACATTACCGGAATTCCGATTGTTGATGAAGACATGCGTCTGGTGGGTATTATCACCGAAAAGGATATACTCGACCTCTACCACGTTATGCAGTATCCCTGCGAGAGGACAGTCAACAGTTCAATGTCGCATGAGGTTGTCGGTTTTGATGTAAATGACGATCTGGACGATATCTGTACATGCCTCCGAAATGAATACTTCAGGCGGGTTCCAATTACCTCCCAAGGTCGACTCGTTGGCGTGATTAGCCGACGTGATCTGATTCTTCATCTCCTTCGTATGAAACAAAAGAATCAGGAGGCGTGGGTCTGATCCCTCGTCTCTGCTTGGTTTACAAGATTTCCAAGCAACTCTCCTGTCATCAAACTGCCACTGCCCCTCACTTGTCCAGTTCTGGGGAGGACTCCAGACATTAAGCTTTCACCTTCGGATGATTTTTTGCATAACGTTTTTGGTGAAACGATGCACTATAGGTGAGCAGATGATCGAACCCTACTTGAACATGGGAATTCTAAGACCGAGGGGAGCGGTAACATACAAAAAAGGTCATTGAAATGCATGACGACAGAAATATCGCATCCCAATGGGCGAAATATCATCAGAGCGGCGACAGAAAGGCATTCAATTGCCTAATGAACCACTATGTATCCATTGTGATCAGTACAGCCAAGAAGATTCACCGTAGGACAGGACTCAGTAATTTGGAGAATCTTGTGGGAGCTGGGATCTGGAGATTGTGGGACTCAATTGAGATCTACAGGATGCCTCAGACCACTGACTTCACAAAGTACGCACGAAGAAGAATCCGCAGGGAAATGGTTGAAGCAGTAAAAAAAGGGAGCCGCACCAATGCATGAATCTTGCTGAGAGGTCGTGATCAGTCCCTGCTCCGGCACTTCACCTCTGCACTTCTTCCCCAGTTCCCTTTCTTCATCTCTTCCCTTTCCCCAAAAATCCCCAGCATCGATTCTAAGCCGCTCTTTTTTCGACCTTACTCTACCTGCCGTTTCTTTCAGATCAAAGAATCTGGGCAACGGAGAGGGTCGAGAGAGATGGTTCTGCCTTAAGCGGTTTGACTGGGGGGCTACTTACTAAGGCTTCTTCTCCTCGATAAGTCGCACCATCCCCTTGCCGAGAGCATCACCAATGAGGAAATAGCTTTCGGCATTTCCAAACCAGTGGTGCCCGTGCCCTACATTGGGCGACTCCTGAGGATCACGGGAGAAATCGTGTGTGATCACAAAGGCGGCATTGGTGATTTGCTCAGCACCCCTCTTCTGTGCCTCTCGGAAAGCCACCATATTGCCTCTTGCCTCCGGTCCTCCATTACCAAGTTCACCGATGACGATGGGCAGATCGGGCGTCTGGAATTCCTCCCGCAGGTCTTTCACCAGATTGATCAGGTTCCGGTCGTACTCCGGTATTGCCTTCGGATCACACATATCATTCCATCCCTGCATCCACACGAAGCCTGAAATCTCATATGTGCGACCCTTCCAAGCGGGGAACTTCTCTTCCATACTGTCGAGGCCTTGATGGATGTCCTTCAACATAAGTTTGTAGTACTCTCCCACTTTCCCTCCGGAACTCGGTGGACGGAAATCCTTATAAAGGCTCTTGCCGCCCCATGCCGTCTTTATGAGCAGTACCGGCTCCTCGAAGTAGTTGCCCACCACATGTCCGAACTGAAGCTCCGGACCAATATGACTGGAGCCGCCATAGCCTGTATAGCCGACGGTCAGTCCGCCGCTCCGATCTCGGAATACAATCTTCACGTCCTTGCGAATGACCCAGTGTCTCTTCTCATCCTTGAGGTGTTTGAACAGGTGTGCCTTTGCCGGATCTTTCATGACGTTGACGAGGTTCCCCTTGCCCCCATTGTAGTCCTTCGGGTCATCGTAGGAAACGACACCTTGTCCCTCCATGTTCGACTGACCGGCGAGCAGGAATACCTTCACCGGTTGGAGCGATTGTTTGTGAACAGGCGATAACGTTGAGTCTGCCTCGCCCTTAGTTGATTTCTTTTTTCCCGCTGGAGTGAGCAGGTCTCCGATATCGCTGATAATCGGTATCCTCAGATCTCCCTCCTCGCTTACCTCATGGAACTCCCTGATCCTTTTTTTCCATTCCCCGAATTGTAACCAATCCGCCAGCCCGAATGATTCTTTCTGTCCCACGGAAAGCCAGAGTTTTCCGTTCTCTCCCGAAGGCACATAGGCTACCCCATAGTACCTTCCCGAACTGGGCAGCACCACGGTTTCACTCAGCAGAATCCAAGAATCAGTGCCTGTGAAATGCTCGTGAAAGAACCTCGGTTCCTTGACATCAGCAGTGGAAAAGACCTTGGCACCCCATCCCTCAGGAAGTGCAAAAGGAAGATCATCCTCAGGCAGCCCCGGACCAATGACTGTCATGGCGGGGCGAAAGTCCTTCAGATGGTCGAGAACCGGGACACCGATCTGGATAAACAGTTTAAATCCTTCATGGGCGTCCAAGGCGAGCCATATCTGCTTGGCTGTATCCGTTATCTCCCGATAGATGACCTGAGAGATTGCGGGCTGGGCGATGAAGACAGCAGAATGGGGATCTGTGGCGGCTTTCTCACTGAAGATAGGACGATGAGCGTATGCCACTGAGAACGGCACGAGCAGTAATGCCGAGATGACAAGTATGTGTTTCATTCTGGAGATGATTATAGCCGCCTAAGGCTGAAGAAGCAACCCAGCAGTCGACTGTCGAAAGAATTGAAAAATGTAGATGAGCTGAGGGTCGATGGGAGGGGAGCACAGATTAGTTCCCAAGAAGCCCTGCACCTACGTCGGCACCCTCGACGTTTCAATCTCTACCCTGTCGTCCTCAATGCTGATGATCGAGAGGGTCACAGCATCACCTCTCCTCTGTCCGGGTTGGTGGGCTGTTGTCCTTCCCATCTTGGCTGTATGCAGCCCTGTGATCTCCGGGCTTTCGTGAATATGCCCGTGCAGGGTCAAAAGGGGCTGTTGCTTCTCGATCCACCGACGGACAGCCACAGAACCGACATCTACACCCTGATCGACATTACCCAGACCAGTCCCTGCCGGTGGTGTATGAGAAACCAAGATGGCACGTTCCAAAGGCGATGGAGCCTCTACCGCAATCTTCGACAGGATATCTGCCAAGGTAGGTCGCTCTCTGAAGAATGCATCGATGTCGGCAATTGGCACGTAGTCTTTTCCTTCAGACAACACTGCCTGCCCAAGCTGAGGAGGACGTACAAAATTCCGTGTATCCAGCACCGACCAGTCCTTTAGACCGAAAGGGTGGTCAGGAACATAACTACATCCTCGAATGATCAGATCGGAGCCAACGGAGTACCACTTGTCGGTCAGGTCATGAGCATTGTCGTGATCGTTTAAGAGCTGCCGCCAACGACCCTCGACAGCCTTCATATCGTCGTTACCGAACATGCCGTAGTATTCGATGCTGTGGGCTTTGAGACTGCCAATGTACGGGGCTAAGAACTCGTCGACGAACATCTCCTGCTCTTCGGTTTCGGCGAAGTCCTTGGGGAACATGTCCCCGCCATTGATTATGGCGGTGATGTCCTGACTCAGTGCCGTCTCGAAGACAGTATTGTATCCCTTGATCCAGCCGTGCAGATCGGTTGTGTAGAGGAAGCGGAACATCCTTCGTCTCCAAATATGTCGGATAACATTGTACACACTTCCTTTCCTCAGGGCATATAGATTCTGTGGATACGCCTTGCCAAAATCGCTGGGCAAAGAAAAATTCCAGCGGACGAGATTTCATGGACAGCCACGAACGGTTTCTGTATAATGGAGCCATTGGTGGAGACAGTTATCACAGAAGAATAGGAGGGAGAAATGAGACCACGTATCGTCCGACGTTGGTACGTCATACCGCTTACAGCCCTTGTTGTCTGTGTCATCGGCATTCCTGTGATTTGGTTTTCTAGTGGGGAGAGGTTCGAGACAACTGGAAGGATCAGGATCTCGCCGGTGATGTCAAGCATCCTCTTTGATGATACCGATTCCGAGCGGGCGATGCCCAACTACGAAAGTTTTGTGAACACGGAGGCTGGGCGTATGACCAGCCCTACGGTACTCAACCGTGTCGCTGATGAACTGAAGCACAGGAACCTGACACTCTTTGCGGATTCGCCTGATCTGGTGGAGGTTATTCAGAAGGCGGTAAAGAATGAAACGATCATTGTCGCACCGGAACCGCACACAGAATTCGTCAACATCAAGATGATCAGCTCTACTCCAAAAGAGGCTGAGCAGGTAATTGATGCTATTATCAAAGCCTACATGACGGTAGTAATGGCAGAGGAAGACAACAGCAGCGACAGTATGCTGAACGTCCTTGATGAACAGAAGAGGATGCTCGAAGGGAAGATCACCCTCCTGACGCAGGAGACCAAGCGGTTGTCAGACGAGTATGGGACAGGAGAACTTGATCAGCGGCAGCAGATGATACTTCAGACAGTAGAACAACTCCAGCAGGACTTGATTGCAGTAACGGTCCAGCGGATCTCTCAAGAAATACAGGTGCTGGTAGACTGTTCAGATATACCTGCTGAAGACCACACGGAACGACTAAATGCATACATCAATTCCGATCCTCTGGTTCAGACACTGACGGGGAAAATAGCTGATTGTGAAGTTCTTCTAGTGGAAGGTCAGAGTCAGACTGCTGAGGGTGATCCCAGTTTGCAGAATACCAAGGAAACTCTTGAGGCTCTTACCGCACGTTTGACAGAATTTAAGTCACAACTTACAAAACAGTTTCAATCAGATTGTGAAGTTGAACGCCGAAAGAGGCGAGATCGTGCCATTCTTGAAGCCAAAGCTCAACTGGCACATACCAAGGTGCATGAGAAGAAACTAAAGGAAGAACTGGAAAAATACGATACTGCTACCACAAGGATGGGTCGTTGGCCACACAAGATTGGTAAAAACAAGTCGGAACTGGAGCGGACAAGAGAACTATATAATGCAGTATGCGACCGTATCGCCGAAATCGAAATCGAGCAGAAAAGACCAGCACGAATATCCGTTGCTGAAACGGCAACCAGTGTGCCGCTCAGGAGTCGGAGAGTGGAGAAAACCGTGGGGACAGTGCTTGTGGGACTTCTGTTGGGAGATGTCTTTGCCTTCATACCTTGGGGTAGCAAAGGTGATTAAGAGAGAGTACGTTTTCTTTCTGTCGTTTCAGAATTGATGCTAAGCCATTTTTCTTCTGACCTATCCCTGCCTGCCTATCGATTGAATCGACGAATGTGGGGCATTGTGAGGGTCGATAGGGGCGATAATAAAAGGATGGAATGAATCCTACGCTTGTCCATGACACCACATCTGACTGTATTGGATTTTACGGGGCTTCACTGCTTTCCTGATCGTCTTCTGAAAACGCCCACTGTTTGACACCATTGTAATAGGCTTGATCGTCTTTCCAGATATCCCATAAGATCTTCTTCTCAACCTGCGGGAACAGCTTAGCGGCGGTCTCTTTGTCTTTGTACATACAGGCAAAGACACAAAGCCGATTGGCATTGAGGGCAGATTCAGGATACATGGTCAGCAGTTGTTCGAACCCGCGTTTGATGCTCTTGTAGTCAAATCCATGACTCATGAAGCCTTGAGCCGATTCGCCACGCCAGATGCCTCCAACAATGTAGGCGTACAATATGTGACTTTGATCTTCCGGCTCCGACTGAATAGTCGAACTGGCAAACTGCGTAACCTCCAACGAACTGCCATGCCATTTAGGAAGAAGGTACTCTGCCATTGCTCGATGCAGCCGATGGTAATTCTTTTTCAAAGACAGACCTTTTTCGAAGACGTTTTTGGTCCAGTCATTGTCCCTGCTAAGTCCTCTTGCTATGGTCAGCATCGTGCGGTAGAATTCAGGATCTTTCACTTCGCGGGCTTCCTCTTTTTCCAACAGCACCAGCCCCTTGCCAAGGTTTTCGCGGAACACCTTCCAGCCTTCCTCTGTAACGGTGTGTGCTAACCCGCCACCTCTGGCAGTCCAGCCTATATCAACATAGACGTTCGCCAAAACAGCCGCAGGTGTTTGCGATCTGGGGCTATGCGTCATCCATTTTTCAGCGGCAGAAATGAACCTTTGCCGGTTTTCAGCAGATCTATGAGCAAAGCGGCATCCCAGACAGTGATAGAAGAGAGTGAGGTGCCATGCTCCCTCATCGTTCCGCGTTTCCTCTTTAATCGCTGCTGCTATAATACTGTCGAGCTTGTCAAATTCACAGTCAAGCAGCATCTGCCGGACAGGTCCGAACGGCGACTCTTCTGCATAAAAATCCGCCTTCTTGTTCTCCTTGACATCATTATCCTCGCATAACGGCATGGCAGAGTTATCCCATATCGTAATGCCGTAGTATTCATTTTCATGGCACGTGTTCTTCTGAAAATGTCCCATGCTGCCACATTCAGCACAGATTCCTGAATACAAATTCCTGTGACACACGTTGGATCGCAAAGACACATCCGAATCACTCACGAGGATTCCATTCTTTGCATTCGTGAGCGATTGGCTCTCATTGAGTTCCCCTTCCACCCCTTCTCCCAGATAGAAACCCTGCCCGTCGTTTTCTCTTGCAATGTTTTTGTTTGCCGCAATTGTGAGATTCATCCCAGTAAATGAAAAACCATTCTGCTTGTTCCTTAGACACGTGTTCTCCGAAATCGTTGATTCTCTTCCGCGATGGATGCAGATTCCGTAACTTCCATTGCCCTCACAAATGTTCCCTGTAAGGGTGCTTGTCTTGACTTCAGAGAGGAAAATACCATGCCCCCTGTTTTCCTTGGCATGGTTTTTCGTCACTGTCATCATCACGGCTTTGTTGCCATGTATTCCCGTACCATTTGCATCGAATCCGCAGTTATGGATTTCCCCTGATGATTCTTGGGCAATATGAATACCATAATCGAAATTGCTTCTGAACTTGCTGTCCTTAACGGCAATGCGAACACCTTCCCCCACCGTAAGTACCCCAGCTCTTGTATTCTCCTCAAACGTGCAATTGACTACTTCCCCGGAAGCACCATCGTACACATAGATACCTGCTTCCTTATTTTTTTTGAAATGGCACTTGATCACCTTTACTGCCGTCCGATCTCTGGAGACCCACAGACCTGAACGGGCTGAATTCTGAAAGATGCAGTTTTCAAAGATCGCTTTACAGGTGCCGGAACAGAAGAATGCCGCAGATGGTGCGTTATCGAACTTGCAGTTCCTGACGGTAACGCTTCCTCCGTTGACAAGCACGAGGACACTGTTGCTTGGTGATTCATTGCAGTGGGAGAAAACAAGATTCTCCAGCGAAAAGCCGTCCACGTCGTTGGCAGTACACAGTTTCTTGTCGGGCGAGTCTGGATTGCCGGTGATCGTGACAGTCTGCTCTGGTTCTCCCCTCAACACAACCCGTTTGTTGACAACGATGTTCTCCTCATAGGTCCCTGCCTTGATGACAATCTCATCTCCGTCTTCGGCACCTTCAATGGCAGCTTGGATTGAGGGATACGTACCCTGTTGACCTGAACTCTTGGGATCCACGTAGATGGTTCGCCCATATGACGTTGAGAACAGGAGCACGAGCTGTATGGTGATCAACAAACCGACGGTTCGCATATTTCCTCCTATTGCTGAGGGCAGTGAGGCTGTAAAAAGCCGTTTGGCAGGTACCGATGAATTCCCCATAGTGGAAACACCAGCGGTGCTAAAGGATTTTTCCATACCCCCCAGCATGCTTTCTTGAAGCTGTTTCTTCTCTCCCGCCATTTTGGTCTCCCCAACATCTACAATGCTTTCCGAATAGAACCGGCAAATTCCCTTGGGCACGGTTCGTCTCAATACTCACCAAGAACACGATACCCGAAAACCGCATTCTTTGCAAATCAGAAATGCTGAGGGAAAAAGGTTGGAGGATCTCATACAACCTATGGAATCCATCAACAGGGAAGGGGAAAGGGGAATGCTGGGGCAAAAACAGACCCACGCCCCCAAAGCCGTGGGTCTGTCCCTAAGTCCCTACTCTACCTGCTTCAAACCATATCCTTCAACCCCTTGAGCGGTCTGACCTTCACAACATTTCGTGCGGGTTTGGCTTTGAACACCGTCTCTTCCCCCGTGAAAGGACTGATGCCCTTCCTTGCCTTGGTGGCGGGCTTCCTGACGACCATGACCTTCATGAGTCCCGGCACCGTATATGCCCCCGGTCCCTTTTTCCCAAGGCTCATCTTCATTTGATCCGCCATCGTCCCGAACACAGCGTTGACATCCTTCTTACTTACACCCGTGCTCTCAGAGATCCCAGTCACGATTTCGCTCTTGGTCATGGGTTTGGTTACCGCTTGTGCTTTCTTAGCCAATTCCTATGCTCCTTGCTTACAAAAAATCAGACACTGAAACTATCCTACAATGTATCCACCGAGCCTAGCCCCCAAGGGGCATGGGCTTTGTGCCAATCCCCCACTATCGGCAGTTTGCCCAGATTTACACAAATTTCGCATGCGTAGAATCTTAAAGCCACCCGTCGAAAGTAGTAGGGTGATAGGGAAGTGAGAAGGAATCTGCTTCCCTACCCACAAAGGGCTTTCCTTTTCAATTGCTAATCTTTGCCTCTTGCACGGGTCCAAAATGGGGCGATGGGGACGACTTATCCTCACAGAGTGAGGACAGGTTGATTGCCGATGCCGCAAAACTGTTATTGCCGTAGGCAGTAGGCTGTGCTCTTGGACAATACGGACTTGGGGTGGTGTCTTTTGATTGACAGCCAAACATCTCCTGTTTTGAAATCGGAAATGCGTTCCGTTTTCCCCAGAGCACCTTCTCAGGAGTTTCCTTTTCGCGGGAAAGCAAGAACGAAGGCTCTCCCTGCCTACTTTGAATGAACGACCCAACCCGAACGAGATGTTGACGCTGCTGCCACGCTGAAGCTGTAAGTACGGGTATACAGTCCCAGCCCCTATATTTTCCGCCACACGGTGACTACATTCAGGTGTACCAGCAACTTTTACACGTCCACCTTTTTATTGACATCATACATCTAGTCTATTAAGATCAGGCTTGAGTTGCGGTTTGTTCTGCCAATGCCGTTGTAATGTTCCATTCACTTAAGAGGCGGTCCAGATGAGGATCTTCGGGGACATTTTTGAGCTTTCCAGAGAGAGCATTGAGAAGACGTGCTACAAGGTCTATTCTAAAGCAGTCAGTCGGAGACCCGACAGGCCAGTCAGGGATTGCCTCCGGGTGGTCCTTGTCACCAAACCGCCATTCGACTATCAGCAGGATGAAATCATCGAAGAGATTCTCGATGAATGCCCAACCATCGGGTTGTTGACCAACTACATCTGTGAACACGGCTGACCCGCAGCGTTCGGCGGGAAGAACCCGTTTAGCCGCTTGCTGTGGGAAACAGGGGAACGGAACAGAAAGGCCCCTTGGCTTGCTTCCGGAAGGGATGTCTTCCTCTCGGAGTTCTGGGCCGCCTGAACTCACAGTGCTCCGGCTTCAATCCTGACCAAACGTAGATGTTGAGGAGATTTTGGGGTGCCGACATGACCGAGCAGCAATCAAGAGTACTCAAGACTATTCATCTCTTCTCTGGCATCTGTGCCGGATTCGCTATTCAGCCCATTCCTTTTGCGGACATCTTCATCCTGACCCCAATTCAGATGGGGATGGGAGCTAAGATAGCCGCCATTCACGGTGTCCCGATTACAGATTCAGAGGCCAAAGACATATGGAAGGAAATCGCTGGAGCAATAGGCTTGGGCATAGTCGCACAACACGTCGCAATCGGCTTGTACCGAACAGTCCTGCCGTTCATCGGGGCGGCCACAACCATTCCCTTGGTTTACGGCCTGACTTTCGGTATAGGCAAAGTCATGGACGCTTACTTTCGTGCTAAGGCTGCAGGCAAAACGCTCACGAAAGAGCAAATTAAAGACATATATAAGAGCGGCGAGAAGGAAGGTAAACAAGAAGGGCGCCGAAAGAAGACCGAGATCAATAATGGCAATGCCGAAAGTTTCACAGATTTCCAAATTAAGGGTACCGACCATAGAGTTGAGATGTTTGAGGCAGTTGATTCCGCCGACAGTGTCATACTCATCCTGTCAGGTTGGGTGTCCAACTTCGTTCTGACGGAGACGCTTGTTGAGAAGTTTGCGAATGCAGCACAAAGGGGCGTTCGTATTTACATCGGCTATGGGTGGGTTGATTCCACAGGCACCCATAGGCCAAGCAAAAGCAGTGAATTGGCTGAGCAGACCCTGAAATGTTTGCAAAACCGTTTCCCGGCTCGTGTTTTTGTAGGTAAGTATGCAAACCACCAGAAGGTGCTGATAAAGGATTCGGAGTATGTGATCATTGGAAGCAATAATTGGCTTTCAAACGCCGTCTTTCGAAATGATGAGATAAGCATTAAGAGTTACAATGCCACTGCAGCCCGGGACATATTGGATGAGGAGGTTCGGAACATTATGAAGAACAGAATATAGTGGTCAAGCCACCACAGCCGGACGCTCTGAGGCCGACATGTGAAGTTTCCGTCGGTTGCACGGTAGTCCAGCCTAGGCTTAGCTCCCTCACGCATTCACTTACAAGGAAAGCCACATATGGTTAAGATGTTGAAGCATCCAGCTAGAACCTTAATACAGATTACCTTATGCTTGCTCTTATCGTCGTGCGTACATCAGGCCGCTAAGCCCAATCAGTGCCGAAAGCCGCACCCCTTCCACCCAGTGACTCTGTCAGCAGGGCAAGCAAAGAGGTCACGATCCCTGAGGCCCCTTCTGAATCCTTCTACCTTGAGGGCATACGGAACGTCGAGGCTAGGGAGTACTTGAAGGCCGTAGAGGCATTCAGAAACGCCATAAGCAAGAAGCCAGACTACCCTGAAGCATATTTCAATCTCGGTGTCGCTTATCGTGCGCTCGGCCGCCCTGAGGATGCGATAGTCGCCTATAAGAACGCCATTTCTATTCTGCCACAATTCCCTGAAGCATATTACTACTTGGGGAACACCTTTGCGTACCTTGAGAGGTATTCTGAAGCTGTAGATGCCTTCCAGAAGGCAGTCCAAGTCAATCCCAACCACAGGGGAGCGTATTTCAATCTTGGAATGGCCTACAGACGTATCGACAGACCCCGGGATGCAACGGTGGCCCTTAGTCAGGCTATAAGGATCGAGAATTCGCCAGAAGGAAACATGAACTTAGGTCTGGCCCTGCTAGAGGCGGGCAATGAGCCCCGAAAGGCTTTGCCCTACCTGAAAGAGTCTGTACGACTGAAATCTGATTACGACGAGGGGCACTACGCTCTGGGACTTGCATATCTAATGATCGGTAACAGGTCCATGGCTGAAAGCGAGTACAAGGTCCTCAGGGGTCTGAATCCGTCTTTGGCCAAAACGCTCCGGGAGGCACTGTCCGACCGAAGTTTCGCTAAGTAGCGTTACATCATAGTCATGCTGGGAGGTGGGAGCACGATCATGCAAGGTCTCCCTCTTGGGGGCTCTCACGTCGATTCTGAGCCGCTCTCTTCAGTGACTGTCACAACCTCCCTATCGAAAGAAATCGAAGAATCTGGGCTAACGTGGGGATCCTTGGACGGTGCTGGGAATAAGGGCGGAAGAAATCATATAATCTATTTGAAACGGAGATAAGCTCGCAGGCAAATGCCTGCGAGCCTCAGCCCTCCGAAAGCTTTTCTATGGGTTACTCCAGATTACTACGTCATCAATATTCCATCCTGAGTAAGGATGTGTTACTTCCATTACTTGATGACCCCACCTCAGGTACAAGGTCTTGTTGTCATCGGCAAATTCATCGATGACAAACTCCATGTTCTGCCATGCATCATCAGTGATCGGCTCAGGAGTGTTGCTCCACAGTGCTACCCAATCTGTCCCATTGGCAGACACCTCAAAACTGCACCGTGCGTAACCTGATTCGTCGATGTTGAGCCAACTCATAAAGGACACGTGCACATTGCCGAAATGGGAACAGTCAATCGGACCTGTCGTGAGGTAGTAGGGACCACCTACTGCGGTGTCATAATCCCCTTGCAGAGTGATCCCATAGACGTTTGTTCCAGTGTATCCTGAATTAGGATCAGGATTGCCACAGGAGGTGCCTCCCAATCCGAGAGGTTGCCCAAATTCCCATTGCCCTTCAGCAGTCCACGCCAGATCTTCGTCCAACAGGTATTCCCTGACATGAACCTTTCCTCGTCTCATCCAGTTCTCAGCCATGATCGCCAGATCAGATAATCCGACTGTGCAGTCTCCATCCAAATCACCAGCGATCTGCTCACGGCACCGATAGACGACAAAAGTGCCTTCGCTGATAGCACTAAAAGACTGATCATCGCCTACAACCACACATACCTTGTACTGGTTGGACTCAACAACTGGGACAGTCCATTCATAGGAGCCGTCATTCTCGGTGGTTGCCAATTCGATCCAGTCCTGCCCATCATTAACGGAGTAGTGGATGTGAATCATTTCGTCGGCTAAGGCATCCCCTGTGACCCATTGAATACCGAACTGAGAACTCACAAGGATCTTCTGTCCGGCTGTGGGCTGCCTCAGGTACATTGGGCTGATCTTGAAGACGTTCTGGCTGATGGCGTTTACTATTAGATGAGAAAGATCGCTGACCCGCATCAGGCACTCTTCGGACATATCGTACGGGACTACCCAGTCATATCTTCCGGTGTTGCCTGTATTCGGGGGAGAGACTTCTGTCCATGTCGCTCCTGCGTCAAGGCTGTATTCGACGAGGATATTGCTGATGACACCTGTCGTTTCCCACTGGACAGGAATGGTTGTGCCAGACATTAGTCGTTCTCCGCCATTAGGCGAAAGGATTTTTGGCAGAGAGGAAACTATCTGGAAGGTGCTTTCACTGATGTCATTTATTTCAGGGTGGTCTGCATCACTTACCCGCATGAGGCAGTCATCAGAAACGTCGTAGGGCACTGTCCATGAATAAACTCCTGCGTTCCCCACATTTGCAGGATTGACTGGTTGCCAAGAACTCCCGTTATCATTTGAATACTCGATAGTAATGTTCTCGATGACCCCTGTTGTTGCCCACCGGACATCAAACGTACTGCCCGTCAGAATGTTCTCTCCCCCATCAGGTAGCCACAGGTTAGGGCTTGAAGCAATAATGCTGAACGAAGCATTGCTGCCATCATAGGACGACGGATTAGCGGCATCACTGACTCTGATCAGGCATTGGTCTGATGGTTCATAGGGGACGGTCCACTTGTACGATTTGGTGTTGCCCACATTCGGAGGACTCACTGGTGTCCAGTTAGAGCCATTGTCAGTGGAGTATTCGATCAGAGCAGTGGAGAAGGTACCCACGTTGTTCCAAGCAATTGTTCTCTGTGTTCCCGTGTAGTACTGCTCTCCTCCGTTGGGGTAGGTTACCACGGGGTAAGCTGGCTGGATAGTGAAAGGTGCATCACTGATGTCGTATATCTCAGAGCTGTCTGCATCAGAAATTTTGATGAGGCATTCTGAAGAAGGGGTATTGGGGATTGTCCACGTGGTGGTGCCTGTGTTGGCTACAGTTTTGATGTTGTGCCAAGTGGAGCCGTTGTCTGCTGAGTACTCCAGTCGTACGTTTGGTATCTCGCCTAACGACTGCCACGTGATTGTCCGTGTGGTGCCTACGGTGTAGAGTTCGCCACCGTTGGGCACCATAACTTCCAGTGTCTCAATAGGTACAGCAACAACAGAGTACATATTGCGTTGTTCACCATCATTCTGTTGCCGGAGAGTCACGTATCCCTTCTTAAAAACGGATTGATAGATGGAAAACCAGTTATGGGCAGTTCCCATGTCCCCTTCCTCGATCCCAACATCAAATCCCGTATCTACAAATCCCATGCTAAAAACCCATGACAAACCAGTGTTTTCCAGATCGGGAGGATTAAGTGGATCACTGCCTCCTAAACGATTATCCAGCAAGAGGTAGACAATAGCATTGCTACTTAATTCAAGCCGTAGCATGTAATCTTCTGCATGTTTGTAATTGTTCATGCTTTGAATAAATTCCGCTCCCCCTATGAATTCTGGAACTTGAACCAATGTGTGTGCTCGATCTCGGTAAGGAAGTGCACCATCGTAGATTGAACCCACTGGCAAAGTATGAACTGACGTATATGAACGCTCTACGCCTTGCAGGACTCCAAATGTCGGCACAATAATGGTGTACATGTTGGTGCCCAACTCACCATATGTCTTCGCCTGATCGCCAAACAAAGAAACGCCCGCTGGAAGAATAGAATGATACACTGATGACCAATTATCAGTGATGCCATTTCCGCCCTCGTCTATGCCGATCTCCCAACCTGTATCCTGAAAACCTAAATCTGAAATCCATGGTCTTAATACATTCTCTTCGACCATCCGCTTATCAATGAGAAGAAATACTTCGCTCGCCGTGGCAAGCGTAACACTCAAAACAAACCCATAAGCCCCTTTGTCATTATTAGATTGTTTAATATACTGCCCCCCAATAAGACCTTCTGGCACACTGCGAAACACGTGTGTCCGGTCCACATAGCATAGTACTCCATTGTCCAAAGGGTGCATCGATATTTCAGGCGGTGCATTCGGTGGTATGGGAACTGGAAACACGGCAGTACATTCAACAGATGTTATTGTTGAAGCTGTACAAGTGGCAGCCAGTGCCATGCAGACTAAAAGAACGCTTTTCAAAGACATGGTATCCTCCTGTTTCTTGAAACGACTCTTTTTCTCTCTTCCTAGGCGAGAGCAGATCCTATGCCGGTTTTAGGCGTTTGTCGGGTCGTCTAAAGTCCTTACCTGCAAAAGCATAACAGTGTCTCCCATCCTGTCCACAGTTATTAGCGTTTGTAAGATCAAATTGGGCACTTATCCCTATGGATCAACAGTATTTATCCCTATGCCATGCTCCTGATTTGTATCTAAGCGATTGCCTGTGACCCCGGCCCTTACACCTCCATCTAAATTAGAATGCGTTCCGTTGTCCCCAGACATCCGTAGAATCGATTCTAAGCCGCCCTCCCTGCCAACCACCCCTTGTCCCTATCGTATGGAATCAAAGAATCTGGGGGCATTCTGAGCACCGACAAGCCGTGACGGGGAAAAGGTCGGAAGGATCCTGCTCGTGATGAAGTACCTGTCGCACGTCCCATGCGAAGACGTCTGAATGCTGGCCAACTTCCGATGTGAAGGAGTCTGCCAGACAAATTTGCAAAGCGTTTATGAGCCGCCTATAGTCTGGGGAGGAGTGGTTGTATTCTCCCTTCAGGCAAGGGAGCGGGTTGAGAATTTGCCCAGTCACTCCTGTGCCTCCTCCATAATGGAGGAGAGCGGGCGGTGATGCCGATTAAAATTGGGCAGGAGTAATTACCCTGCTGATGTGTTCTTATCCTTACTCCCCTCCCGGCGACCCACGGTCGTCGGGAGGGGGAATCTGTTCTGTGAGGAAGTCGTAGTCACCCGACAGATTCCCTATTTATAAGGAGCATAAGGACATGAACAAGATAAACGACAAGTGGTACCAGACGTACTTGGCAATTCAGTTTTCATACGACCTACGTCGCTACGACCTCGCGGATCTCCAGCCTCATGACCTCGATGATTTGAAGCAGGATCTATTCCTGTGGTATGCGGAGGAAATCCAAGGACTAGGGCATTACAGGGGCGTAGAGAAAAGAAACTATCTGAAGGCAACCAACAAGCAGGCGTACTTTAATAAGATGCTCCAGAGACGAGTTTTGAACTGGACAATACGCAACGGTAAGGAGAATAAAACGGTGAGTATCGAGCATGCAATGGCGATGGCAAATACTTCCAAGGGCAAACTGGACATAAATCATTGGTGTTTTAGAGGGCTAAAACTGAGGGAGAAGGTACTACTGATCCTCCGCTTCGCAGTAAATTTGACAAGGGAAGAGATAGCAGATGTAACTCATATGGACAGGCAAGCTGTTTACAAAGCTATCCAGAGGGCAACGAAGGTAGTCCACGATAACGTCGCAGAGACAGAGTAAACTTCCGCCCCGCAAAAAAAGTTGTTTCACAAACCTCATTCTTGCTTCAGGAATGGGGTTTTCTGTTTTTTTTATAAATCTTCCAATTTTTATGTCCAATTCAGGGGGGTCTGAATTGTCTATATAGGTAGAGCAGCTACCTAAGACCTAGGCACCTAGGTAATTGATTTCTTCCTAAGACCAAAAATAATTAGTATGTTTATTGCACTAATACTACCTCGCAGACGCCCGAAGGCGTCAGCCGTAGGGGGGATGTGAGGTACTATTGGTGTAACGAACGAAGTGAAGTGCAGCCAATAGCAGCCCCTGATCGAGAGCACCTATATATCTGGAACGCCAAATTCTGTCCATCCCGTCCGTCATCCCACGGACGGGAAAAGTGCACCAACCAAATCTGAGAGGGGGAACCCCGCATAGGGATAGGTGGTTCATAGTGTGCAAGCACACTAAGAATCGTGTCACCCACATCTCGGCATCGTGCCTCGACGTGGGGCGACAACGATTTTGAATATATTATGTAGGGTATGTCTCTCAGGAAGTATTCAGGAGGTAATCAGGTAGCAGGCAAGCAATTATCAAGCAGATTGCTTGATAGCAGGGGTTGAAGTCTCCCTCGCCGCCACAGTAGAAGTCCAGTTGAATATCCACGTCCCATGGATTTCTGTGCCCTGATAAATACATCCTGTCGAGCGTGGTACCTGTGCATGGGCGTATTTGTTTGCCTTGTGTTCCTTCCCCGCCAAATTTGTTAAGAAACCGAGGGTTTTGGTCTCCTCATAGGCGACAGGAACCATGTTACCAAGGCAGATTGATTGACAAGTAGTACAGGTGGCATGGTGTCCCTCGCCGCTAAATTATAAGCGGGGTGAAAGGCTGTGAAAAATGTTGATAACTCTGGAAAGTTCAGTTGAACTAAGTTGAAGAATTTCTCTCGGTTGAACGAGTTGTAAGCTTTGGAGCACTTTCAGGCAGGAGGTTTCGGTTGAGGTTGAGACTCCTAGTAAAATATATTTATCTTAACTTCCTTATTGTTATTAAAATAATGAAAGTAGTTTTCTAAAAACTGTAAGATTCATTCAACCGAGTCAACCGACTTCAACTTACTTGTTCGGGTCAGCTACCAAGGGTTCAACCGAGTTTTCACTGCATTGTGGATAACTTCCTGTTGCTTGGCCTTCTCTTGTTCTTGAATATTTCTCCACTTAAGTCACCCGCAGTTTGCTGACAGGTCCGTTTCTCCCTGTGGAGGAGCATGGAGGCTCCTTGGGCTGGATCAGGTTTCCTGATTTCTGTTCCGCCGTGGGGAAGTAACCTGCTGACTTTGAGAACTGAAATGGATCGTGGTGACCGGGTCGAAGGACATTTTCCCTGATCGGGAGTCGGGGTTTGGAACTTCTCCTCACAATCTGGCAGACGTGGGTACTACTCCTGCCTCGGCCTCTATTCTAATAGGGCTGGAATAAAGAGCAAGACCGGTGCCAGAGGGGGTGGAAAAGAAAGGACTTTGTTGAGTTGGCTAGAGGCGTAAGAAAGCACCTGCCCATTCAGGAAGGTGCTTACTGCATAAAGAGGTTACCATTCCGCCGTTACTGAAAGCCGCCACGTGCGGCTAAGCGAGCAAATGAAAACGCCAATATCGTTACCTGATCAGTCCAACTCGCTTCAGCCCTACTTCAAACATTTCACCGGAATACGTGTCTGTGTCTCTGCTATCCCAGAATTTCTCAGCCGCATCGACAATTGCACAGAGAACCAACGGACCAGCTTGTCTGAGCTTCGCAAGCAGGGCTTCACCGTCGATACTCCACTTCTCAGCGAGGTTATCGTAGAAGATGGCGTCCGAAACGTGAGCGGGAAGAAACCTAATGTTGGCTCCCAACACGGTCCCATTCATACAATCGATGATCAAAGAGGCTTCCCCATAACTTAAGTCCACATCCTTTAGACCCATGTTCATGAGGACATGATACCGAGACAGGTGGTTGTAAGCACCGCTGTCGTATCTTTCCTGATAAGTTGCCAATTCTTGTCCAGCTTGCTTCTCGGCACTCTCCTGCATCCTTACCGTCTCGCTTGGGATTAGGTGAACCCTCAAGTCCCCATGTGAGATTACATTGTCTCCTACCTCTCTAGGCGTAATTGCTTCGTGCTTGTCTTGCTCTGACTGTTCTTCTGTTAATTGGTTCATACTAAACTTCCTTAAAATAAGAGTTATACCTATCGCCCCCAACGGGCGATTCGACCTATTAAGGGAGTAATGTCGTTACTAAATGTCCCAGTGCCCGTGTCCTCGGCAAATAACGTAGGTAAGGGATCGGCGGCAATCGTCTCTATGTAGCCTAACTCAAAGAGTTTGTGAAACTCGGAGAAACTCGGAGGAGGACCGTTTATCAATGCTTCGGGGTTGCGTCTTAAATCTATGTTATCCATGATTGTCCTTCACTGCTATCTTTAGGGCATCTATTATCTTAGTGTATTCATCTTCTTCGCCGCAAAACAGGCAAAGGCTCTGAGGGTAGAAGTCATAGCATTTACGACCATGTTTGTACGTCCAGCAGCCCCAAGATCCCATTTCTTCGTGCCGCGTCTCTATATTCACTTCCTTTTCCAGTTTTGCAACACCATCCTGCCGCATGAGAGCAACCATCTGAGTCAAAGCCCCAGCTAAGTTTTGGAAGATGAACGATGTCCATGGCGGGACAGAGTTGTCAACGATCCATTGCCATGGCTCCGCCTCCTCCTCTGATACAATCACCTGTGGATCCAACATTCTCTGCCATCTCTTCATTACCCATGGACTATAGATGGCCTCACCATCCCCCACCCCTGCGTTGGCAGCCATCTTAATTGACTCCACTCTTTCCAAACCAAGTCTAATAACCTCACTTACAACTGCATCTACGTCCGACATAACGACTTCTCCTTAAAAATGGCATTTGCATTACATCGCCTTACATGGGCGATTCTTACACTAAGTACAAAAGGAGAAACAGCGGAATATCTCTGTCTCTCCTCTCCGGTTCAGGAATACCCCCTGTCGGCTCATACGACCGACAGAGGGATATCCTGCTCATGTATGGGCTGACACGGCTTCTGCCCCATTTGTGGGATTAACCCTAGTGCCCCACACATGCATACACGGCACTTGCTCTTTGACAGTTGACATTGCCTTAGCGTTGTCGTTTATAACCCACTTCCCCGTAGGGGAAGAAATCAGGAATACCCCTACCGGCTCATACAGCCGGTAGAGGGATATCCTGTTTAAGAAAGACCTATCCCACCGTCCTTTACAGGTGTGGGTCTGATGAGTGTCTATGCACGAGGCACGCCTCACCCTTGAGCCATAGGACTGGCTCCAGCTCTAGCCTTAACTACTGCTATGGCTTTAGCTGTACCTTTGTCGTTGTAATCCACAAGCCCTATCCTTTGCAGAACGGGCTTGATAGCACCGTATATATTTATATGTCAAAGAGCTAACTAACGAACGGAAGTATAGCGACATAGGCGACCGCCGTCAACGCCATTAGCTTAAGAATGTTAAAGGTTTTAGTATTTCCTTGTTTTTATGAGTGCCAGTGAGGATCCACCCCTAAAAATAAAAGAGCGGGACAAGATAGCGAAAGATTAAAACAACTAAATGCCCACCCTTTAGAAAAGCTGGGCAGGCACATAACGTCTTTTCTAGGTCTTTCGCTTACTTCTTTTGGGTGTGTTCTCCTAGGGCAGGGTTATGTATTTTACTTTCACCTCATGTTTGAGAGAGACTACATGACCACAAACTGACTCCGCCACATGCATCCGGTTGCCGCAAGGATACGGCTTGGTGCCCCACAGAACATGCTCCCGTGGCAAATCTCCGATCCTCCCTTAGGAACACCTTGTTTCCCGCATCAGCAGGGGAAATGCTTGGGGTGCCTCAGGATCTTTGATCTTCTTGGGGGTCAAGAGGCAAGGGGGCATGCGAAAGTGCTGGGAGACTGGGGATAAGTGCTGCTCGGAGAGTCCGGGATTGGGGGGCTTGACCTGTCCTCACACCGTGAGGATATGTTGGTTGCCGATGCCGGGAAACGTCTATGCCCTCTGCTCCGAAGGTCATTTCGGGAGGCAGGTGTCTAGACCTAGACAGCGGTGCCTGCCCCACCTTCCCCTCGCAGGCAGCTTCTGAGCCACCTTGTCGCTGATCCTGCTCAGCCACCTACCCTTCCTGAACGAAGGGAGGAGCAAGGCTCTGGAGGGCTATAGTGGGCTTGGAAGCGGGCATAATGAACCGGATAGCCGAAAACCGTAGTGCTTTCAAATCGGAATTCGGTTCCGTTTTCCCGACGGGGCCCACGGAAGGAATTCCCTTGGCGGTAGAAGACTGTTGCTGGGGGAAAAGGGGAGGGGCGGCGATCCCCTACAAGTCACCTGCCTGAGACGGCCTTGGAACTTCTTCTTACAGCGTAAAGAGAAGTTGGTTTCAGAGAACCTTAGCCGGGAGATACGTGTCCAGAGCCAGACAACTGATGGGGATGGAGGGAGAACCGGCACCCCAAGCTTTGACCACTCTTGAACAACCTCCTCCCCTGCCCCAAAATCCATCCTAAGCCGCCCTTTCTCCGAAGCCTCTCTACCTACCATTCTAGTCCTTGTTCTGTTCTTGTGCTCGTTGATACGGCAGTAGTCTTGCAGGTATTTCTCCAACTTTCTTAATTTCAATCTGTGACTCCACCCATTCTTCGAACGTTGTTTCAAAAACCCCATCCAATCTTACTCTAATCCAACCTCCAAAGAACTCGAAAACATCCGGGGAATACGTCTCTTGCATATCTATGATTTCCATGTCGTCTTCGTCGTCACTAAAATACCACGTTCGACAACGCTCTCTGCCCAATTCACTTGCGTGTTTAATATCTCTCGCGGCCACGAGTTCGCTGAACACATAAAACTGCTCGCCATTGATTTCCAGCAGGGATAGTTCGTACAGTTGAAGAGCATCGTCCGGCAAAGATTCGTAGCTCTCTGTATTTGTTATACACAAGTCCGTACAGGGTGGCTTTCGATTTTCGTCGAGTAGCTCACAGACTTCTTCCAATAACTTGTCAATTCTCGCCCAGCGATCTGCTCTGGCCGTGTCGTGGACATTATTGCGACGGGTGACACTAATGCACTCGGCAATGATGTCCCGCATATTGCCACTATCAAGCAAGTAACTAATTAAGCTATTGCACTGTTTCTCAAAGGCCGTGCAGACATCCTCTGCAACCAAGTTGTTGTAACCACATTTTGGGCACGCCATATCAGGCACTCCTATTCTAAAAATTGTACTTTCGCTTTTTACGCACCGTCTCCGCGGAGATGGTGACAAGGGGAATTTACCACGGTTAGAATTGCAATTCTTCCTATGACCCAGCCCCCGAACTGCTGGAATCATGGCGGCATTATACCGCCTGTTTTTCGCTTTTCAACTGTTTTCCGAAAATGTCATCCCCGTCGAAAGAATTCGCAGTTGTGCGGGGGGGAGAGAGGAAAGAAGCATATAAGTTTCGAGCCGTGCAAAAGAGAAAGAGTTTCCGATCTAGGTCGTTATCATGCCAAGGCCTGCACTACTCAGACTGCCACGGACACTTTGCTCAAAAAACTAATTATCGGCCAGACCATTGCCATCGGGTACCTACATCCCCCACCCCGGCAAGGCACTCCTACTATCTTACAATGATAAGAATTCCAGAAAAGGCTTGAAAAGCGAAAATGAAGGCGATAGGATGCATCGCGTTAGGGTGGATTGTAAGAAGCATCGTAGCTGATGTTCATGACATCGTATTTGAAGGCGACTAAGAATGGCATGGCAAAAAACAGAATGGGCCTGCGGACACACCGGCTCAATGCAACTATATGGCAAGCAAGATGGTCGTGATGCTCGTGTCGCATATGAGGCAGGAAGACAATGTCTGGCCTGTTGGCTCGTGGGTGAATGGGAAGCCAAAGGAGATCCACGGGCAAAGCGAGAAGACCGATACAGGCTTGCGGCTGACATAGCCGAGCATAAGGGCAAACGTATTGCGGTGCCGAAGAGTGCCCCCGTAGAAAATGAACCCACGGAATCCATCAATCCCTTGGCTGATATAAGCACCGAGCACTATTGGCTGAACTGGCCAGACGTAAGGCCTCAGCCGCTTAGGGAGATGTGGGAGGTTGTGAACTCTTGGACAATGCGGACTTGGGGTGGTGTCTTTTGATTGACAGCCAAACATCTCCTGTTTTGAAATCGGAAATGCGTTCCGTTTTCCCCAGAGCACCTTCTCAGGAATTTCCGTTTCGCGGGAAAACAGAAACTAAGGCTCTTCCTGCCTACTTCAGACTTTCGAGCCAATTATTCCCAAAGGCAACCAGTTCAGGAAGTAGGACACGCCCGTCCTTGTCGGTATCCAAACCTGTGACATCGGAACCGCTGTACCACACGCTACAAAGCACGGCAAAATCACGGAGATCCACCAGTGCTGAACCATCTACGTCTCCGAAAAGTCTGTGAAAAGCTACTGAGTAGAACCCGTCATGAGGATCCCAATCTTCATCCAATAGCTCCCGACCCGCTTCATTGACGATCTTGGAACAATCAAGCCGTAATTCGTATGTACCGTCTGGAAGTGAATCGGAGAAGTCGCCGTCGGAATCTGTATCGAACGTCAGAACTGCCCGATGCAAAGCTTCATCATACACGCAAAGAACGCATTCTTCGCCGAAAACAATTTCGTCCATGTGGTTAACGAGATGAAATGCATCGGAGGCAATACTTACGTGCTCGCGAAAGGCAATCTCGATTTTGCAGACGTTGGATCGCTGAGCCTGTCCATCCTCAATAATAACGGCTTCGATGTACAGCCCTGTATCCAAGCTTCCCAAGGCTTCAAGCTCCATAATCGTGGTATACTGCATGGAACCGCCCGCTTTCCCAATGACCCTTATTGCGGATCCTACATTTGGCGAAAACGAGAATGTGATCACTTGATACATCTCATAAGGATCCAGCGGTGTGTCCATCACGAGATTGGGTGGAATGACGTAGTGTCCATTCTTGAGTACTTCCACGGTGATGTCTTCGAAGAAGCCTCCACGGGCATTCTCCTCTCTGTAGTAGGCGTTGATCCTGTCCCAGATGATATCTCCTTCATAGAAGACCAATCCATCGAACAGGACCGGCTGAGAAAACGAAATCTGGTACCAGTCCCGTTCAGGCCTTACCTGTGCGGATGTGTGGCTGGTGTATGCTTTGTGCCCGTTGTAAGCGTTGTCTTTGATGCCGTCGATTATGCCTTCCAAATTCTGCCTGTCGTCACTGGGATTACGGTATTCGACTGCGGCCGAGACATCGACGGTCAAACCAGCATCAATAGCATCCCTCACAAGCCCGCAGGGGCCAGTCGGGTTGGGCTTTTCGGGATCGGTGATCAGGTCGCCCTGTGGACTTGGAACATGGTAAACCTTGGACGGTCCGTCTCCGGTGAAATAACCTCCGTTGATCAGGACGTTTTGCTCTGCCAGTTCTACAATTCGCATGGCGATATTCGAAATAGAATCATACTGAGGCAATCCGACGTTTTCGTCAGGCAGAAAAGGTCTGAACACATTCACATAGGTGTCGCCGCAAACCGAGGGGTCTGTCAGGTCGGTGGGCAGTCCGCTGTATCCCTTCATTATGCCGACAATTCCGCCAGCAGTTGCAGGATTACAGTCGCAGTCCCAACCTGCAAGGACTGCTATTTGAACCGTCTGCTTGAAATCACCCTGTCCGTAAAGCAGGGCGAGAACCGTTGCACCCGTATTGACGGTCGATTCCAGCCAATTGTAGTACCTGCCGTGACTATGCTCCCCCTGATAATTATCGTAGAGCTTTCGCCGTGTGCTCCGCCAATTCAGTTGCCCATCAACAGCATCTTCCTGATACCACCGCAGTACGTCCTGCACCACCTGATGTGTCCTGCTCGTTGAAGGGATCGCCTTCAGGCCCTCGGCAATAAGGACATTGATGTCGGTTTCAAAAAAAGCGACAGCATTCATCGCAGCATACAACTGAGCCGCGTGGACAGGAAACCCCTCGTTGCTTATGTGTGCGAACTTGCCCGTCAGATCGATGGCCTGCTGTACCATGCCGGGGCAGACCACGCCCAAGACTTCCGTGGTGATCTGGGAGTCTATCGAATACCAGTGCATGTTGTATGCCCTGCTTCCCGTGGCAGGCGGCAGATATCCATCCGCCAAGAGAAACCAAGCCTGCCTGTTGGCGATATAGATCCCCTGCGATGCAATATGGTGGAGCCATTGCTGGCTCAGGGCTTCAGGGCTACAGTTAAAACCGTCCGTCTCCAGAATATGAATCGCCAAGTACTCGATGTCCGTATCGTCATCGGCATGCCACTGCTGCTTGAGCACCCACGGAACACTCTCGTTCGGATTCGCTTCTCCAAACCGGTACTGTCCCTCTGTTGATCGTCCGGCGGCGTTGCCGATCAGTTGACCCAGCCAGAAGCCTCGAACCTTGTCATACAGTTCGGTGGCAGAGATTGCTCTCTCACCTCTGACAGTCTGCACGGAACCCAGAGAGACCAAGGTCGCAACAAAACAAATAACCATTATAGCGGGATGCCTGATCATTACGTCTTCTTTGCAAATGGACTCGGTGTAAATCGCTCAGCGTACAGGACTGTTTGAGTATCCGCCCGAACGGGCATATCACAACAGGCATTATATGATATTGAGGAGATAGATTCAAGCTCTAAAGGTCAGATGGATACAGCAGACCTTTTTGCTTTATGATCCACGCTTCGCTTCTTGCATCCAGCAAGATCCGCAGGAGAATTCTTCATCACAATGCCGGAAAACTTCTATTTTGTCTGCTACGGCGGTTTTCGGGCAAGACAGGTTTCGGTGAGCGTCAACCTGCCACTCCTTTTTCTCCGTTGCTGTGATGGAGCTGAAGAGTTGTCCTCACCAAGCGGTAATCCAAGAATTCTACCGTGTGATCAGGGCAGGTGTATGCGAGGCAGTTGACCGCTCTCCAAGAACCATGTCTTTTCGTTGGGCACCATAGAAACGTCCCAGCCAGCACCCTCCAGAAACTTGAGATCCTTCAATTGCTTGCCAGTGACGCCAGATATCATTATTTGAGCCGGAGACTTTCTTGCTATGCCCTCAGCCGGTCCCTCGTGATCAACGTTCCAGAAGCTGTCCGTTATCCGCGAATGAGCGGCAAATTTCGTGACGGCGACGTAACCAATAAATGCGGCTGCCTCTTTGCAGTCGCTGGGGAGAATCATGGGTGCTGAGCAGTACGACCGTCTAATTGCCGTCCTGACCATCTGCTCTCCCGCAAAACCACCTATAAACTGGCATTCGTTGCCCGTGACTGTTATTGCCACATGGGAATAGCAGTCAAGCACTTGAGAATCGTACCCCCCCTGACCCATGAAGCCGCCGATGTAAGTGCAATTATTACTGCCACAAAATATCTCTCCGAGGCTGCCCGATTTTTCAATTTTACCGGAATTGATCCCCGCAAATCCTCCCACGCAGGACATTCCATCATATGTAACCGTGATCCTGACATCCGAAATACATTCAACAATGCGACCAAAATTGCTCCCTACCAGTCCGCCCCATTGTGTTCTTTTTTCGCCTACCTGCGTTGCCTCCATACTGCCTGCAACCTTGCATCCTTGGATCAAGCCTTCGTTCTTCCCACAAAGCCCCCCGACAAATCTCAAGCCTGAGACCTGAAAGCCCTCAACTGTGACGTTCTTTACAATCCCAGTTTTAAGAATTACTACAAACAAGCCAGAGCACGGCAGATCGTTGTTTACGGCGTAGTTTCTTATGACATGCCCGTTGCCGTCAAAAACCCCGCCAAAACCGAACCCATAGCAGATCCCTTTGAACTCCACACCCTGCATATCGATGTCTGCCATTAGTTTGAAATGTTTTTCAAGATCCTGCGGATAAGCCCCGATCATCGTCAGGCTTTTGGCATCATAGATTAGATATGGGTCATCAGCCGTTCCGCTCCCGCCGCCATAATCGATGGGATCATCTTCGATCACAACACCCGGAGTATTCTCCCACGCAAGCCGTGGATAATCGCTATCCTCATCGATTAGCCAAACACCGTTGCCCCAATATTTGAAAGTAGATTTCCTCTTGAGTTCGTGGGTTCGCTTGGGTACCACCGCCACGTCAAAGTCGATCCTGCTCTTTTCTGAATCCCAGAATGACAGATCAATCAACCCAGTGTTTTCACCAACAAAACCCCCAGCCTTTTCTGCAATGCCCACAGCTTTGCCGATAGAATAGCTTCTGAGTATGCCGTAGGTGTTTATACCAGCAAACCCGCCCACTTGTTCCAAAGCCGCGGACGTGACATTCGAATAGCAATCAATGATATATCCGGTGTTTGTGCCCGCAATTCCCCCAATGCCGTTCAGACCGACGACCTGCCCCTCCGCAACGCTCATGGCAATGAGGCTGGAATTACTCCCTACAAGCCCGCCTATGCGTTCGCCTTTGCACTGGACTTCAAAATTGAATGCAAGGCAGTTTCGTATTGATCCGGCATTATGTCCGGAAAAAGCACCAACGTCTTTCCCCCCAGCCTTAGCGACTATGCTCACTCCATCGCAGTAGCTGTTTGTGATTGTACCATGGTTAAAGCCAACAAAACCGCCACCCATATCTAGGTCAGTTTCGTCTGCATTGATACTGCATGCAGCAATGCAGTGATCGATTGTGCCGAATTGACTAAATGCAACAAGTCCACCCACTATGTAAAATCTGTTGCCTGCACCATCCGTGATGACCACCTTGCACGTCGAATGCTTGACAGAAGCATTGTCCAAGAAACCAACCATGCCGCCAACAACATAGGTGCCGCTCAACTTGCCCGTCACGGAGCAGTTTTCCACTGTGCCTTCAAGTCCACCGGTAAGACACGATACTGAGTTGTTGCCGCGAACACTGGCGTCGACAATATGGAGATTTTTGATGAGAGCGTTCCTACCTGAAGACCCGAATAGAGCCAGATAGTCGATGGAGCGGTTCTCAGCGGTGAAGTTCGATATCTTGTGCCCGCCGCCATCGAAGACGCCGTTGAATTTCCTGCCTTGGTGCCCCCATTCCCTCTTGTCCAGATCGGGGGCTATCACCGCCTTCGTGTAGACGGTGCCGCCAATGTCCAGATCGTTCACGAGTACGAAATGCAATTCATAGTCGTCCGGTGTGTTGCCGAATTCGATGAGGTGTTCGACGCTGGCGATAAGGTAAGGGTCGTCCGCAGTCCCCTGCCCGCCCCCGTACTTGTCACAGAGACCACACGCAACCAAAGAGCAAAGCAAGCCCAGAATGATCCACATTTTACCCATTAGTAACCTCCACGTTCCAAAGAGATACGTTGGCTATGCGACAAGATGTGCGTCAGGGTGTCCGGCTGCTGAGTAATTTATAACACAATTATCCCATCCGGTCCAACCTCAATGTGTTTGAGCATCAAAATAGGTATTCTTCTCAGCTAGACTCAGTACTTTTACTGCCAAGCCTTGCAGGTTTTAGCCTGTGGACAACAAATTGCGTGAATACACGCATTCCAGACGAAAACCGAAGGATGACAGGCACAGGTGCGATGGCAGGAGACTTGCTTTACAAACGAATCATGATTACAGGCAATAGCAAATTCCTGTGTTCGCCTGTAGGGGTTTTTGCCTACAGACGAACAGCCTACCTATGGCTGCCGGTGTTTTGCGAAGAGAAGTTCTTCAATAATGCTCGCATTTGCCAAAATTCTTTTTGACTTCCCTCGGCGGTGGTAATACCTTGATTCCGTGCTGAAGTGTGTGTCGCGTCGTATTTGGCAATCGTATATACAGTTTTTCAACAGGAGGAGACAAATGAACAAACTTATTTCCCTTTTGGCAATCCTTGTCTTGGCAGCTCCCAGCTTCGCAGGCATCATTGACTGGCAGGATAGCACTGTTCCCGCCTTTTATGCCCTCGATGTCACACCCGGAGCCTATGACATCGGCGAACTCAGTGGAGCAATTACCTATGAGTTCATCGTGAACAGCAACCCCGAAGAAACACAAGCAAGTATGGCTTTGATCGGAAACATGGTGGGGGAAAATGGCCCTGCCAGATCAGCCATTAAATATGAGCAGTGGCCTAATTCAGGAAAGTACGGCGTTACGTTGTTCGGTATCGCTGACTACGATTCTGGAATCGCCACGGCCCCCGGAGAGGATACCCACTTGGTATTTGTCTCCGATGCTGGACAAACAGATCTTTATGTCAACGGCGTCTACCAAACGTCTTTGCCTACTGAGATCACACTGTCTGGCGTGGTGGGAATCGGCATGGCAATAAAGGATGCCGCTGGCACCGAATTCGTCGATCGCTTCGACGGCAACATCCTTGGTGTTGCAATCTACAACACAGCCCTTGCTCCTAGTGTGATTCAGGCCAAGGCTGACGCCTTCTTCATCCCTGAACCTGCAAGCATTTTTCTTCTTGGATTAGGCATGAGCGGTCTGCTAGTTCGCAGACGGCGGTAAGTGTTCGGTTCGGAAGATTTGAAAAGCTCCGGCAAGCCTGTTGCCGGGGCTTTTTTTGCTGACCGGTTGTGATCCTCTCGGCTCCTCGCCATGCCCCAGTTTACGGCTTTGCCTTCATGTCCCAGCCCTCAGGGCATCCGTAATAGCTACCCTGCGTGGCGGTGAACCTTCGCCAAGTACGACCTGTCGCAGTATCGATCACGAAACAGGAAGTGGTAGAATCTCCCGCCGCTGAAATCCTGTATTTGCCCACCTCACTGCTCCCATTGCCTCCTGCTCCAATTACCAACATCACACATACTCCCAGCAACAGTCCAATCACACAACTCTTCACATCGATTTTCTTCATGACAGGCTCCTCAAAAACATCTTTCTCCAAAACGGTTCTTCTCCAGACCACTGAAGAACAGGATAGCCAAAAACCTTATTAGTTTCAACCCGAAATTTCATCAGTGCTTCTCTCTGGGATTCCCGTAAGGAATCTCTTTTTGGCGGAAAAAGAGAAAACTCAAAGCCGTATGGGGGGGAGGGGCATGTCGAGAAAAAGCATGCTATCCCAGTTTCCAAGGATTCGATTCTTCTTGACTCTTGTCCCCAAATACTACACATTGTAGGCATGGCAGGCTGACTGGCACAACTAACCGATAGGGCTGTTACCATGAACTCCGAATCTAATGAGGAAAAGGTTTTCGGTAAACACCGGGGCGTGGTAACGAACAACCAAGACCCCCAGCACTTAGGCCGTCTCAAAGCCAGAGTGCCTGACGTATTGGGTAGTGCCGAGAGTGGATGGGCAATGCCATGTGCCCCATACGTCGAACCAAAGACTGGCTTTCTTATGCTACCCCCCGTTGGCATCGGGGTATGGATTGAGTTTGAAGGAGGCGACCTCGCCCATCCGATCTGGTCAGGCTGTTGGTGGAGTTCTGAGGCAGAGATGCCGCCCGTTGTTGTGGGCAACCTGCAACACAAAGCCTGTCTAACGAATCGAAGGCGGAAGTCGGCTCCTTCGTGTCATCACGATGAACCGTCGACGCTCAGGAAATCACGCTTTAAGGGATAGGATAGCTCATGGCACTTAGCAGAAGACGAGGTCTGCATTATATTCTGTCGGAAGAATACTGCAAGAAAGTCCTTCTCGCCGAACTTTTTTTCATTCCCATTGTCGCGGTCGTCATCATTGCCAGTGGTGGCCTACGACCGGCTGATGGAGCCGCAGATAATGCACCACTTTCCGACAAACGTGCCTCTGAAGGCTTAGCATCTGCTGTTGTACGCGTGAATGTCTATGATGAGAAGACGGGCAGGCGAGGATATGGTACCGGCTTCTTTGTCAATAGTAAGGGCCAGCTCATTACATGTTACCACGTCATCGATAAAGGGGCTCTAATGACGATTAATACGGCTGATGGCTGCAACTACGCGGTGACAGAAATACTGGCTACAGACAAATATTCAGATCTTGCCCTGTTGCAGGCGGACGTAAAGCCTGCCAACGTGACGTTCTTGGAGATCACCGATGACGTGCCCGCATTTGCAAACGAGGTCAGAGTGATAGGATATCCCGGCAGAGAACCCTTACGAGTTAGCTCCGGCCGGGTAGATTCCGCAGGAGAGCTTTCTAATATATGCAGGACATTCCAAATATCCGCTCCTGTAGCACCCGGTTCGAGTGGTAGTCCCGTATTTGACGAAACCGGAAAAGTTATCGGAGTCGCCAAGGCCATGAAACCGTATCCAATCGACTTTCCTGAGACCTATGTAACCCCCGTAAGCCGATTTTATGATGTAGTCTTAAGGAGAGAAGCGATGGGCTTCGGAGAAATTCACATCGATAATGCACTCACTACCGTTGCCCCGTCTGTCGAAGATGCAACAGACCACGCGAGGCGTCCGCATTGATGTCTTACCTAAGAGCGTCGGGCTGTAAACGTTGACTGAAATCTTACAACCGTGTCCGATCCTCTTACAGACAAATGCAAGCGTAACATGCGACGCCAAAATTATTCAGAATCTATGCTCGTTCTTGTTTATAGAGCACTTAACGACACACACGAAACCCGTAGTTGTTGTTGCGGTTGGCAGGCGAACCAACGTGGCGGTACGCCACCCTGCACAAAGAGGCAATGTGATCCCAGCCGCCCCCGCGAAGAACCCGATAGCTGCCTGCCGTGGCTCCCGTCGGATCAGTTTGTGAAGCAGGACTGTAACCGGCATGCCAATCGTTACACCACTCCAGCACATTGCCAGTCATATAATGTAAGCCGTACTGGTTGGCCATAAAAGTCCCTACCGGCGAAGTGTGCGGACGGATCCCGTCATTCCACACGGGATGATAGCCACGGGTTTCACTCACATCATAGGCATAAACGACACTACTGAAGTAGTTTGATCGCTCATGAGTAATTGTGTCCCCCCACGGGAATCGGCTACCCACCAGCTCTCCACGTGCCGCATACTCCCATTGAGCCTCCGTCGGAAGATGATAGCCATCCTTCGTAACATCGCAGTCCCATGTAGACAGATCATAGCAGGCTTCTCTTCCCTCCAGTTCGCTGAGCCAGTTGCAGTAAGCCACAGCCCCGTACCAGCTTATACGTATTACCGGATCATTGCTCATGTCCCGCCCACCTTTCGTTGCGACATGAAAAGTGTTGTCCATTAGGGCGATCTGGCTGTAGGTGGAAGATGCTGAGGTATCGCAGTAGGGTTGGCTTAGGTCAGCATCCGTCTTATAGGCGATGCCATCAGAAACTTTTATCCGATGGTTGGATAAAGCGGAATTGAGAAAGTGGCAATATGTTCTGTTGGTAACTTCATACCGGCCCATATAAAAGGAAGAGAGCGTTACGTCGTGCACGGGACGCTCGCCCGCACTCCCCTCGTTGAGACTGTCCCCCATCTGGAATCTGCCGCCCGCAATGAAAACCATCTGACTGGGTTTTGGCTCCCAAGAGAGGGCGAAGCCAGCCAAATCCTCCATGGTCACAGATCCGGATTGCAGGAGATCTATTCCATTGCACCAGTCGTTGGACGGATCACATTCCAGATGCCACCACTTTGCCAATAAAGCAAAGTCTGTCAGATCAACAGAGCAGTCTTTATTCAGATCACCCGCGGGGCCGTTGGCGAGAAGGGGCACGGCCCAGATTGTCAGACAGGCAAACCACAAAACTGTAGCTCTTTCCAATATCCGATGCTCCAGTAATGGTGTTCAATTGGTTCTTTTAAGGTATTTAGGACGGCACATCAGAGACTCATAACGCAAAACCTTGTTCCTTTCAACCCGGAAATTCTGCCGTTATCCTCTCTGGGTTCCATCCAAGGAATCCCTTTTCCGCGGGAAAACAGATCAAGCAGACGCCCAGAGGTAGGGGGTGATGCCCCACGAAGCATGATTCCTATGGATCCCTGTCGACTGTTTCCCCTTGCCCTAAGGAATATCTCCTGCCATAATGCTCCGTGCTGGGCAAGGCAGGTCATTGGAAAATAAAGTCGAGGTGACATCCTCGCACAAAATGGAGATTCGATTCTATGAAGATTACTATGACAATGGGCTATGGGCTAATTGCGGTAGGACATTTGGCGGAGCATGCCGATGAAGGCTGGATCGCTGGCAACACGATTTCCGGAGAGTATCATATCCCACTGGAGTTCCTGCTGAAAATCATGCAGGATATGGGAAAGCAGAATTTGATCAGCAGTAAGAGAGGGCCGGGAGGTGGGTTCAGATTGGCTCGACCTGCCAAAGATATTTCCCTGCTTGAGGTTATCGAGGCAACAGGTGGCCCCATTACCCACAGTGGAGATCTGACGCAGTTGACAGCCGATACCCCATTAACACGGAATTTGGAGGCATTCTGCAAGAAGACATCTGAAAAGACAGTTGCGGTTTTTAGTAAAGCCAATCTGGGGCAGATGGTGGGGAAATAAGGCCAGAACGATGAAGGACAAGAACGTTTCCCCGAGCAAGCAGATCTGATCGTGCAACGGGTAAAACAAACACTCGGACCACGCATGGAAGGTAGGGAAGTGAGTTGAGCCAGTCCTGCGGTTATGCGAGCAAGTAGGTGCCGAATAGGAGTCTTCCGGTGACAACCGTTGACTTTGCTTCCTACCCCGAAATTATGAGTTCTGTGTGCCTTGCACTACAACTACAATAAGGGAGGTTTTATGGCTTATCAGGAATCTTCTCGGTACTGCAAAATGTGTGTCCGACAAGTGCTTGTCAGAAGGAAGGGCACGAATCACGTCCTCCACATTATCCTTTCACTCCTAACAGGCGGGTTATGGATACCGATCTGGATCCTTGTTTCGATCAAGATAGGAGGATGGCGATGTACGGTTTGTGAACGTAAAGTTTGAACGCGGGGGAAAAGAAGCGTGCCGAAGGAGCGAAAGGGTGCCTCATGTGGAGTTCGGCACAAATACGAACCATACCTTCAGGTACGCGGCTACGTCGTCACGCTTTGCCCTTGGTTTCCTGAACCTTGACGGTAAAATCACCGCACTTCTTTCCATCTAAGGCTTTGATTGCTGCCTCCGCCTCAGCATCACTGCTCATAATAACAAAGCCATACCCCTTGCTCTGCCCCGTCTCTTTGTCCGGAATGATGTAAGCCTGTTCAACTGTCCCGAACACAGAGAACAATGTCTTTAGCATGGTTCCGTCCGCTTTGGGACCTAAATTTCCGACGTATAGTTTTTTGCCCATACCTGTCCAGACACCCGAAGTCTTTTGCCTTGTTGAACCTGCTCCATGCCGCAAGATGCCCCGACATTTATCGGTTTTCCTTCGTCATGAGTATCGTTTGTCCAAGTGGAAAACTCTGTGGTTGTTCAACCGAGAATGCTCCCAACAGCAGGGTCCGGTAAAAGCCTGCCAATGATCAGGCGTTCTTCGGTCTGGAATACGCTCCCGATCCGCCCGTCGGCTGTCCATCTCCGAGTTGTACGTCCATTTCTCCACGGCATAAGGAACTCTGAAAGCCGCTTACCTTTTTTAAAGGTTACCAAAGGATACCATGTTTTTCCAACTCGCCTTGAACCATACCCTGCCTGATCGGATCTGCATTTGTTCTACTTGGCCCCAACATCAGCAATCTGGTAGCAGGCGACCCACTGATTTCCTCGGATGTACATGCGTCCGTTGGCAATCGTGGGATGCTGCGGCCGTCCCAAGTCCATGTTTAACTTGATCCGTCCAAGTTCATGGTAACCTTCCCGGCTGGCCTCTGCCATTACAAGGTCTTCGCCTTTCGTCAAGGCAAAGATCAGGTCGTCGGCAATGATCAACTGCTGATCCTTCGTCCAGTCCTCTCCGGTTTGCTTCCAGAGCAGGCTTCCGTCACTCAACTCGGTACAGTGGATAAAGCCCCCCTTACCATCGACCCCAAAACCAAACACCGCACCTTTGTAAATGGCAACCGTGTTGTAGTTGTTCAACTGCAACTCAGTACTGCGGTAGAGTTCCCTACAGGATATCTTGCCGTCCTTGGCATCCATCTGGAGACAGACCGAGAAATTCTTGCCGGTTCCCTCGGCACCGCAGACGAATAGACGAGATCCAATGGATACCGGCGTACTCACCAGACCGATGATAATTTCGGCGGGATAGGGATATCGCCACATGATCTGACCCGTTTTGGCCAGCACGCCCAGCAACTCACGGGTTCCATAGGTGCCCACGATGATCTGAGGGATGCCATCGACGACCTGATAGGTAAGCGATGCCGGAGCACCGAGTTCATTTTTCAGATCTGACTCTGCGTGGGCCGTCCAAAGCAGTTTGCCGGTCATCTTGTCCAGTGCCATGAGTATGGCACGTTCGGGGTTGTCCGCCGCCACATACAGCGTCTCACCCACTATCAGAGGTGTGGATGCCTCGGTAGCCCAGACTGCCTCGTCCCTACGCCACAGTTCCGTGCCATCGGTCTTGAAGCAGATAACGGGGCACCGCATTTCCCACACGTCCTTCCCCTCGATGGCGTAAGGGATGAAGTAGACCCGATCCTCATCGACGATGGGGGATGTGACGGGGCCTTGGACGAAATGGCGGTTCTCTTTGTCGAAGAGGAGCTTCTTCCAGAGGATCTTCCCAGTCAGGGGATCCAGACAGAGGCCCCACTGCTTCTTGTCGGTCTGGGTGGCCGTAAACGCCTTGCCATCGGCTTCCACGACCGCCGTCTTGCCCCAGCCAATCTCCACCCGCCACAACTCCTTGGGGCCGGTGGAGGGCCACTTCCTCAGGAGGCCCGTGGCATTGAAGACGGAGTTCCCGTTGTTGGGGAGAAACCGCTTCAGATCGGTATTCCGAGCTTCGGCGGCATATCCGATGGCCCCATGCCCAAGAACCGACAGTATGCAAATTGAGGACACAAGGGTTGCCAAAGTTTTGAATCTCATACAGGTAACCTCATAAGTGCTGGAACAGTATTTCGTCCGGACAATCCTATGCTTTAGTCCATCTTCCGTACTGCAATGTCCTTGAATCGAATAAGCAACTCATCACGGCTATGTAGTTGCAGTGCAAGTTTTCCGTTGGTGCCCACACGATAAGTACGATGTGTCTCGTCATCCAAGATGCCGGTGGCATCGTAATCGGAGACTAGCTCGCCGTTTACCACAGTCTTGATCTTCATGCCATCACAGATCAGATCCAGAGTATTCCACACATCGGGGTCAGCGTCTGCATGCTTGAGCTTTGTCTGTTGGGCGGCGGGCGGTGCCTGTTCCAGCACAATCGCCGAATTCCTTAAGGAAGGATATATCCACCGTCTCACGCCTAAGGTCTCATCATAGATCAACCCAGTTCGGAAAGGCGTGGGCGGATGGATGTCAATCTGCGGTCCATTCAGCCAACCCCCGTTGGGCACGGAATTCGACTCTTCATAACGGCTTCTAAACTGCAAGCCACTATTGCCCTTGGAAGACCGGAACACTTGAAATTTCAGCCGGAGGTGAAAATCGGAAAACTCCTCCTCTGTCGTGAGCCATACATAGTTGTGTTCAGGTATTCCGATGGAATCGCATTCAATAGCTCCGTCATTCACCTTCCAGAACCCTTTGCCACGGTCCTGTGGTAGGCATTTCACTTCCCATCCCGTCAGGTCTTTGCCGTTGAACAGGCTTGTCCAGCCATCGTTGTCCGAGGGAGTATTAACATCGATGTCCCCCACGCAAAAGAGATGGTGGCTTGTCCGAATGAGAAGCCGACCAGAAACTGCTATAGGTGATGCAATAATGCGATCTGGCATGTTAATCTCTGAGACTATTTCGAATTGGTCTCCAAGCTTTACAACATAGACCATTCCATCTTCTCGTGCAGCATAGAGATGACCACCTGCGATCAGAGGCGAAGAGTAGAAATTGCCTTTGCCTCTTGGAAAGACACCGCTCCATATGCTCTTGCCTGTTGAAGGATCGATGCAATCGATTTGCCCCCGGTCATTGATCACATACACCCGTCCTTCGTACTCCGTTGGCGTCGGTATGAAAGGGCCTGTGTCTGTTCGCTCCCATAGGCGGTGTGTCTCTGTTATGTCTCCGCTTCCACCTAACTTGATTCCGTGCAAGCGAGGCTGGTTCCGGTCTGCTCGACCACAGGGTACAACGGCGATTGTTCCACAAATGACAGGTGACGCCACAGACGGCCAGAGTGGATTGGCTTCCGGATTAAAACCGCCACAAGTCCAAATGGTCTTCCCATCAGAAGCATCATGAGCTGTCAGATGCTGTCCTCCCCATATCAGCAGAGCCTCGATTCCCTTATGTGAAAAGACAATTGGAGTACCATATCCCTGCTTGCCTTCTCTGGGTGTTTCGTAGTTACGAGGCACCTTCCAATGTAATTCACCCGTCATCTTGTCAAAAGCGGCTACCCATGAGTCTCCGTCATGCATTTCCGCTATCACCACGTCCTTTTCCGTCAATACCGGAGAGGTTCCGAAGTCCCAGTACCGATCATCCTTGCCGAATCTTTCGAACAGGTTGGTCTTCCAGCGGATGGATCCGTCAAGCTCAAGTGCCGCAAAGTTGCCGCTTTTGAAAAAGACGAAAACAGCCGATCCGTCGGTTACCGCAGAGGGATTGCTGCCCGACCCGTTTGTATGCTTGCCTGCAATCTCCGCTCCCAACTGTCTCCGCCAGATCTGCTTGCCCGACCAGTCAATGGCAAGCACGGTATCTAAGCCGTCTGTGCCTGTAGTCAGATAGATTTGTTTCTCCCATACAATTGGGGTGGAGAAGCCTTTGCCGGGGATATCAGTCCTCCACAGCACCTTCTCCGAGTCCCACTTGACGGGGTAAATTCCCAGAGCGGCTGTTCCGTCGCTATTAGGCCCACGCCAGCGAGGCCAATTGTTTTCCGCCGTAGCAGACTGCGTTATGATGACGAAGCAAACAAGACATTTGACGAGTATCTTCACAGCGATTCCTCACAAGGGCCAGTTCAAACCACGACGTAACGATATGGCACATTCTACAGCAATTGACGAAAAAAGGCAATCTCCGTCAGTATAGGGGGGGCGACTGGTGTCCGACACGAAAAGGTGGCGGGTTCAGGCGGCACGTTGCAGGGTCCAGTAGGTTGCCCATTGCCGGCTGTGGTCGAGAGCCGCCAAGGCCAACAGGGCCTCGGCATTATCGCTGTCCCAACGCATGCCTGGGCCCTTTATACGGGCGGTCAATGTACCGCATTGGCTTTCCGTCGGGCCGGAACCGCAGTCGTAGCCCTGCTGGCGGAAGCGAGGGTAGTCCGTCTTCAATGTCCGCGGTTCCACGTACCCACGCAACGACTCCAGCGCCTTTCGACGCTCCCCAGTGTACCGCCGAATATACGTCGCAAGCCGATGCAGCATAACCAGAGAGCCCTGCTCCCAGGCCGCATCCAGCATCTTCGTCTGCCAATCTTTGGCCTTGGGGCCCGTCTCCCCGTACACTGCATGGCTGGTCTCCACCACGTGCTCCTTGAAATGGTACCAGTCCAGGATGTTCTCATCAAGCATCGGAAGGTTCAATCGATACTGTCGCTCGATACACTTGGCGCCATCGGCAACCGAGTAGCTGAAATTCGCGTCGGCTATCTTTACCTCTCTCCCCTTGCGACGCATCATCTTGCCAAGAGCAGCGCTATTGCCCAATGTGGCCGTCACGTGCATCTTGGACTTGTCCTGGCTGTAGAACGTCAGCACCTTAGCCTCCCTGTATGCCCCGTCAGCACCCTTCTTCGGCCGGCCCCGGCGACGTGTGGAACGACGCCCTTTTGCCTGCCGTTTGGCCGCCTCGGTCTTGCGACGTTTGGCCTTCTGCGCCTCCGGGACCACCGGGACAAACACGCCATCTGCTCCGGTCACCATCACCCCATTGGTACAATCGTCCGCCGTGAACGAAGGGGCAATTGAACCGGAACGCTGGGCGGCAATCACCGTCTGGCCCTCGCGTTCCACCGCCCGCCGAATCCGATCCTCGCTCAAGGTCAACTGCGCCATCCGCTTCAACGAGCGAGCCACGTTGGCAAACGAACTGTCCAGCGACTCCAGACAGCACATTTCGCGAACGCCGGGGCTGACGCTGTGCTGCTCAATGCCCAGCCAGCGGTCGACCGGGTGAACTGTGCCGGTATTCTTCGACCAGTAGACCGTCCGTTCAATCGTCAGTGCACCGTTGACTGTCTGGTGCGTCACCGACTTTTTGCCTTTGTTGCGAAATCCTTTGGGCCGAGGGGGAAAAAGCCTCCTGCTTGGCTTGCAGGAGGCTCAGGACCTTCTGATAGGCCTGCTGTCTGAATCTCCCGTGTGCGTCTCGAACCGGCTCTTCGCTATCAGCGATGATCCGGCCGCCCCGGGCGTCGTTCATCGCCGCCGCCATCTCCTCGGCCAATGCCCGAACATCCTCCGTCAACAAAGCCTCGATCTCTTCTGCCGTAACCTTCTTGTCTTCCATGACTTATCTCCAATACGCAACATTGCGATAAGTCAACATAGCACAAGCACTTAAATCGCGCCACAAAAAAATGTCGCACACGGGCGACTGCGAGGGTTATCGTACAGATTTGCATTGTTCTGACAGGTTATTTGTCGTTACCTATGGCAATAAACTATATTGTCAGCCTCTCCACCAATCTCCCAATCGTCATCACCGCACACCCCTCATAATGATTATTGACGTTCACGTACACTTCCCTACCCCTATCGACCTGCTCCCTGACCACCCCAACTACCCCCTCTATCGACTCATCCTTAGGAGCAACGATCCTGTCCCACTTCTTCCCTGCCTCCCTTTCGATTTCTGCTCGATCCGGTCCCATGAGCCTGATCACTGTCGATTTCCCTGTCGAAACGTCGAACTGCTCCGCTACTTCACCAATGGGAGGCATGAAGTACCCCTCGACAAGGATGATGCTGAGGTTCTTCTCCCTGAGAAATGTGAAGTAGGGTTCCTTGAGGTAATTGGGATTTCTTATTTCGATCCCGTAGTCGAACCCCTGAGGAGCTTTATCGATGAACTCAGAAAGTCTGTCGAGAAATGCTTTGAGAGAGGGCATTTTCGATTTGTTCAAATACTCGAACTGGAACATAACGGGTCCGAGCTTCTTCCCCAAAGGTTGGAGGATTTCCAAGAACCTTTTCAGCAGGTCTACATCGAGGAAATGATCGTTGGGCTTGTCGGCATAGTCCTTATGCTTGACAGGTTGGCGGGAATAGTGGTGGGTGAGGGTGATGGCGTTAGGGACTTTGACGGAGAACAGGAAATCGTTGGGAACTGAATCACTGTAGATCTGGACGATTTCAGGGTCGGGCAACTTGATTTCTGCGGGGAAGAGACTCCAGAACCATTGGTCGATCTCGACGGTGGAAAAGTGCTTGGCGTAGTCAGGCAGGTAGTCATTGGGGCTGTAGGTTTTTTCAGGGTCGTAGATGAGACCCGTCCAGTCATCGTATTTCCACGAGCAGGTGCCGATTCTGAGATTCGGACTATAGGTCTTCATTTGGACCTCAGGTCATCCATCGAGATCTCTCAACAACTGTGCCGTAATTGAGGTCATCATACCCGAATACTGCTTAGGATCAACCATACGGAACCGTTTGACTTTCTTCGACCTGCTCGTGTCTTCGTACAAAACCGTTCCCTTTTCGTCCACGTACACCGACACCTCTTCAAATTGGAAGGGCACAACCACCTGCTTGCCGTCGTGAGGGGCACTGGCAGGAAGAGCCATGACCCGTTCTCCCTGACGAACGAATCGTCGTCCAGCGATGTAGGGGAAAACCGCTGTGCACCACAGATTACGATGCATCTGCAAGACCTTCTCGATATCTTCCTTGCTTGGATCCCTGTCGAGGTACCGAACTGGATCACTCTCGTTTTTGTGGAGCAGGGCATAGACGAAGTAGTTCATGACTCTGTTTGAGACATTTCCCAGCAGGTCTCTATGGGAAACTCTCCAGTACGATGCATTGCCCTTGTTCTGCCATAATCCTCCGTCGAAGCAGGGAGCCCAGTACACGGGCAATCCTGAGTTCATTATTCGAACGTAGGCATTGGTGTCCAAGCCGACGTTGTACTCGGTATGACCCACCAGAAATGCTTCTCCAATGAAGATAAGAAGCTTGCCTACCTTGGCTTTGAAAAGACTTGGGGATCTGTTGTAGGCTGCGGCAACGTCTCTCAGGCTTCCCACGGCGATGATTGTCACGGGTTGCTTGGAAGCTTGTAACATGGAAATGATCCGCTCTACCCCAGATTGGTATTCTACGGACTGATTGAACCCTTTATCTTCAGGTGATTGCAGTTTGCTTGCCAGCCCAATAGCGTAGGAGACATCTCTGCCAGTGATATGGTTCAACTGGGACACCGGGATAGAACCGGGTCTCTCCTGCTGTCTTCCGCCCTGATCCAAGACGATAAGTCGAAGGTCTATCTCCGGCATGGCATATAGGCAGGCAATGTCGAAGTGGTCATCAGGATCTTCGTGCGGGTGGAAGAGGTCGGTACAGTAGATCACAGGGACTTTGTTCTGAGGCTCACTGGTCTCGGCATTGGCAAATGCCCCCATGGTCTTGCAGGGTGAGCCAGCCATCAGCCTGAAATCCTCCGTCGAAGCATCGACGAACAGGGGGTCGGTCTCAATCGATTCCTGATCGTATCCATACGTCTGCCGCCATTTCTCCAGAGAAAACACCCCACCTGCTCTATAGCCCTCTTTGTGGTTGAAACCTGATGCCACGTTGAACTGCACGGATCCATTCGGATTGAAATAGCAGTTCTGCTGAAATGTCAGTTCGGGAATCGTTGCCCGATACGTCTCGTCCGTCATGTAGGTGCCGACGACAACTATCCCATGCTCGTTGGAGTACTTGGGGCGGGTATTATAGACGATGTTGTTCCGGAAGACGATGCTCTTCGGGTCATCAGGAAATTCGTTGTTCCTGTAGTGGGTGGTTGGATTTAGCTGAAACCCCGACGTACCGTAAAGAGTGTTGTATTCGAACACCTGATTGACCTGATGAGTTATTCCTCCAAAATCTCTGCTACTGATCCCTGCTCCTCCGACAATCAGGTTGTGATGGAAATGGGTATTGGCAGTTCCTGAGCCGAAAGCAAAGAACTTGCAGTTTTGAAATTCGTTGTGGTGGACGTGGAAGAAGGCATCAGGCACTCTGGAGGCGTGCTTGTATTTGATGCCGCCGCCCGACAGATCATGGGAGAGAGGCAGGGACTGGTACACCTTGCAATGGTGTATCGTAATGTTGCCTCCCTTAGTTCCTCCGAAGATCACGACATTGGAGCTATTCTCCGTTGCTCTTCCGTTTGTGTCGGCACAGCTACGATCATAATTGTCGTTGAACACAGAATTCGAGACTTCGACGTTCCAGCAGTCGGTCAGATACAGTCCTGCAATGTTGTCGTTATCGACTCCATCGGTGTCGTAGATATGTATGTTCTGGATCGTGACCTCCTGAGACTCTCCTATGTTCAGCCCACGACCATAGGCATTACGAATCTCGATGCCTTCGACTCGCCAGTGGCTCGATTGATAGATCGACAGACCTATGCCCTTGCCCTTGGGATCGATGATCGGTTTGTGTCCGGGGAACGCCTTGATCGTAAATGGTTTATCCGGTTCTCCCTGCCTTCCCCGAAAATATGCCACAAAGGAGCCTCCCCCAGTCGGACCGTTTTGCCATTCTCCCGGCTGAAACACCTCACTGTAAACACCTTCTTTCAGCAGGATCGTGTCACCCGGCTTCAATTCCACCCAGCCGGAGGGTCTGTAGCTGGCTTGGTAGTAGGAATTGATCTTCCTGAAGGATCTCCAAGGAGTGGAAGCACTTCCATTGTTGTCATCACTGCCGTTGATGGGATCGATGTAGTAGGTAGAGCCGGATGTGCTTGCCCCCTCTGGAGTATCAGTTGCCGCAGTCATGGTGCCGTAGAAGCTGGCAAACAGGAGGATGCCTGCTTGCAACAAGGAACCCTTCATACGGTCGTCTATTCTCTTCATCTGCCACCATCCTCGCTTTCACATGGATATATTTCCGCAGTAATTCATCTGCCTCTTTGCCACATCCACCCCACGACAACTCCTATTTGCACGGCAACAATGGCAATGAAGACCGCGTGGAATTTCAGCTTCTTCGTCTTATGCCGGAAAACAATTTGCCCAGCAAAGGCACCTATCGTCCCTCCCGCCAAGGCGAGCAGGTGAAGGACTGCCTCAGGAATTCTGCCTTTTTGTCGAACTGCTCGATGCTTATCGAAGCCATAAAAGGAGAAGGTCAGTAGGGTTACGGTGGTCAGGTAGATCCATAGAGGATGCATAGGGGTGTAGTACCACAGGGCTGCCCCTAGGGCTGCCGAGAGGATCAGGGCGAGGAGGAAATAGGATTTATGGGGGTTGAGCATTTTCAACTGTGCAACCTCAGCGGCTACTCTGCCCTCATTTGCGAGGTGCTAAGAAATCGCCCTTTAGATCCAACACGGGGGAGCCGTCGAAGGCGTCGATATCCTGAATTTCAATCACATTCTCTTTGACAGCCACGATGTCGCATTTGCTGATGGCAATCAGATTGGGTCGAAAAGGGGAATGGGTGGCAAAAACACCTGTCAAGGGGTTGTTACTGTCACCTCTCGGATGAACCTGTAAAATGGCTCTCCCTTCAGGAGTGTCGTTCTTGTCAAACCAGTACACGACGTGGACATGGGACTGCTTTTCCAGACCCTTGAGTCCCGCCCCGTACTTGTTGTCAAGGACAATAAACGTCTTGCCTTCTCGCTTCTCCACCTTCCCAATAGGATAGACCTTGTATGAGGTCTGCTCAGAGCCATGACCTGTTTTCACCGTCTTTATCTGATCCCCTTCATCGTCGACTTCCTTCTGTGCGGATGCCTCGTTATACATGCTCTCCACGAGTCTGCCGTCAGCTTCGTCGAATTCTCCTTTGACCTGCCCCAAGGTCTTGCCCTGTTCCATCAAGCCGATGACTTTCTTCTGCATACCTTCGATCTTGGCAATGTGGTTTTGTATCCCCACCCGATCCGTGATTTCACTGTGCCCACTGCAAAACTTCTCCGCCTGAATAGCCGCCAGCATCTTGGCAAGGGTCTTTACGTGTTCGAAGGAATTGCCACCCTTGTAGGAATGGATGAGTTGAGGACGGGTCAGGAAGATCTGATCACCAATGAAAGCCGTCTTCTCCTCAGGGAAATAGACGACGATATCACCGGTCGTATGTCCCACGCCGAAATACCACAGTTCTACTTTCTTTGAGCCAAGATAGATGTCCATCTTATCTCTGAAGGTCACGGCTGGAGTGAAGGGCAACAACTCCGGCTTGCTCCATTCCGAAGGATTTCCATTTCTGTCAGGTCCGAAGAATTCTTTTCGGCAGTTCTCATGGGCAACGACGGTGACTGTTTGGGGAAGGTACCGATTACCGTTCACATGGTCGCCGTCGCTGTGGGTGTTCACAAGGAATTTGATTGGCTTGTCGGTGATCTTCCGAAGCCCTTCAAGCACATGATCCACGGATGCTTTATCCATCTTGGAGTCGATCAGAAGAACTCCGTCGTCCCCGATGTATGCACCTGAGTTGCTTCCCCTTCCGCCGACGATCTCATAAAGGTTGTCGGATATCTTCCGAAATTCGACGGATGGAGTACCCCTCTGTTGGGCATTGAGGAGCGTTGTGAACAAAAGAGCGACCGTGACGACCGTGGTTAAGATAGCTGTTCTCATTGCAGTACCTCCATAATGATCTAAGCGTAGCACTTGCCGGGAACATAGTTTACGTCACAGGGCGAGATTATGCAAGTGACCGGACAAGAGCATTGTGGGGCTTGGGGGGATGTTTCCGGAGGACGGCTACTCTGGGGCAAGCCGAGAATGCCGATTCGTGCCATGCCCCAAGAGACATGTCCTGTCATAATGGTCTTGTGCAGCAGACGCGTGCAGATACAATCAAAAACTCAGGAGCACTCCATGAATGAAATCCACAAGATTTTGCGAGCGGTAAGTAAGTGCAGCAAATGTGCAAGTATGAAGGGGCACAGGAAATTCCCCGTCCACTCCCATGGAAACATGAGTTCGAATTATATGTTGGTTTCTGAAGCTCCCAGCAAGGCTAGTTTATCGGAAGGCAAGTATTGGATGGGTGTGGGAGGCAAGCTATTGAGATCTGCCTTGTCGCCCTTTAATAGAGAGCTTGAAGACTTATTCTATCTTACGGATATTGTCAAGTGTTGGCCTAGCACAGCTGGAGAGAATAGGCCACCCTTTGGGTTAGAGATGAAACACTGTTTCCCTTTTTTGAAAAGGGAGGTACATGCAATTGAACCGTGTCTGATTTTATCTTTTGGCAAGTCATCCTCTGAGCTTCTACTGAGGCGCAGTGTGACTATGAGAGACTCGCATGGGAAACTCTATACTGATAGTGCTGGAACACAAGTTTTGGTGCTGTACCATCCCAGTGGAATAGACAGATTTATGAAACGAAGTATTTACGTTCGACAGTTGCAGGCGGTATTTGGTAGAATTTTGGCAAATGACATTGACGGCATCACAGCCGTGTTCTCCAGCGATGAAGATCAAGTAGTCAGCGTTGACGACAAGTGCGATACATCCTGTGAATGCGAAAATATGCCATGTTCCAGTCTTGATAATATATCGTTTACACTGCCAGATATGGGCAATACCATAACTGATAAAGATATGCTGCACAACCAGTTGCGAGTCACGGCAGCATTCAAGAAGCACTTTCCAAATGCAAATTGTACGCTTCAATTCTACCACGAACGTCGTCACTATCAAGTCAGCTTCATCCATGGAGGAAAGAGATCTCATATTTTAAGGTTAGGCTCTTCTTTAATGAAGTTATTGAGACTGAATTTTAAAAGCAACGTGCAAATAACTAAATGTGGTCAGACCACATATCAAATTGAGGTAATCGACAAATGATTCGATAGCATTGTAACCGTTCGCCTAAGATCTTACATATGCACGTGCCCCTCCTCCTCCGATCCCTTTGCTTTCGAGTTATGCTGATTCTCTTCGCCTCAGGATTCTTTGATGCCGCACCGTGTCATCCGTTCTTCAAGGTCGAGAGTTTTCTGTTGTGTGATGCCGAAGTCGAGCACGATCTTCTCTATCCCTCTCCCAACTTCCTCACAACAGCTTCCCTGAGATCTGGCGTACCGGAATATCTCATTATCTCCTTGCCCAATTGGGATTTGAATTCCTCCCGCCTGCCACTATCCACGGCTACCTTTTCCACAAGGTCATAAGCCTGCCTAACGTCAATGGGGAGTACCTCCTCGTAAAAAGTCTCGGTGATCAGCTTTATGATGCCCTGAATACCCGTCTGAACAGCAAACTCCGGTTCCTTCTCAGCAAAGTCCCTGCAAGCCCTGAGCAGAACATCGGGATTGGCACCCGATCCTTGGGCACATTCTAAAGCTATGTCCAAGAACCCTGCTTCCTTTGCAGAGGCAAACCACTTCCCCTTATCTCCTGTCCTTTCAATACAGTCCAGCAGGATCTTTCTCCGGTCGATACTGGGGTACTTACCAAAGATCCCACGGTAGATGTTGAGGTACGTTCCATAGGAGGGGATATCCAGCCCATAGGTTTCGTAGGCTTCTTTAATCCTGCCCATTTCGATGAGGACAGATTCACAAAACCTGTCGATAGAGGGCTTGTCGTTCTTCGTTCTGTCCTGAGCAAGGATCTGCTGGGCATAGGCAAGGGCTTGTTCGGGCTTACCCTGCTTGAGCAGGGCCTTGGCCCAGAACTGGCTGTATGACCAGAAGGCAATCCCTTGGGAATCGACTACCTCTCTCAATTCGTCATATCGTCCTGTGTAGAGCAGGCAAGACAGGCACATGTCCGTGCCGGTGAAATAGGAATAGCTCTCACCACCGAGTACTTCTCGCACCACCGGAAGGAACTGGTCTGCCCACAGGTGGGCAAGTCCGGGGTAGACACACAGTTCGCCCCAGTAATCCCGTAGTCCGTCGAATGTTCCCCACCCATCCTCCACAATAGCCTCGTACAGCCTGTCCAGCCACCTGCCCCTCGTGTTCATGTCCCATTTGGCTTCCATCAGGATAGGAAGCAGGGCGTCGACGGTCTTGTTGATGGCAGTTCCCAAGGCACCTGAGGAACTGTCGATCTGCATAAGGGCTGGGTAAAGACGGACGAAAAGTTCGACGACACCCTCACCGGCTAAGGATGGATCTTTTCTGCCGACCTTTTTGATCTCGGAAACCGCTTCCCTCATCCGCTTGGAGGCAGGGGAGGTTCCCTTCCACCCGTAGGCTTCTCTTCGGAAGTGAGACTTGAATGTCCATTTATGGGAGGGCATGGTCAATCATTCTCCCTCAACGAAAAGGGCAAGGGCCTACAGACTGCTTTACATGTCATTAAACAGCATTTTCTGACCAGAAGTGTTCCGCCCTAGCTGAAAGGCTTTTTCAAGTGTCTTAATTCCCACGCCCTTAACGGAACCCAACCTACTAAGAGACCGAATATCAGGGTCTGACATAGCTTTTAGTAATACTTCTATACGATCAATTCTAAGCTTTGTAGCCCATTTAATTTCTTCTATAGTCATCGATTCCAACCTGCACTTGAAATGATAATATAAATCATCAGGTGCATGAGGATAATAGCGATATATCTCTACCGGAATATCGCAGTGCCGCAAATATAATTCCATTGTCTTTTGCGACTCCATGGGATCGAGACCTCCCTTTTGGGCTCCCAACAGAGGAAACGCTATCGATGTGATACCTTGCTCTCTGTAGGTGTTCATAAACTCCGACAGACCTAAATGTAAATAATCAATCTTGCTGTAATGCTTCCAATGCTGTTTTGTAGGAAAATTCAAAATCCATCTATCCCCAGTTCGATATACCCACAGAACACCTATGCGGATGTTTTTCTGCTTGCATTGATTCTGATATTCGTCATACATGTTTGGATACCGAAGACGAAACTCTAATGCGACCCCCGCACCCATGACGCCAACACAATTCACAGTGTTCACTAGCGTTTGACACTGACTCGTAAAGATATTGCCATTAACTATCGCCACTGTCCCCATAACCGGAGCACCTTCTAAAAAAACACGTGATCGGCATTTTCAGGCTTAAGACCCATTTGTTGGATCTTACCTGCCACATCGTTTCGGCACATCACAGAATGTATATATGTGCTGGGCACCGACGGAAAAATAAGGAATTCTGCACATCGCTCCCTTTTACCATCTATAAAATCAGTCCAGTAATCGGCCTTTAAGACATCCCACGGAATTCGGTCCAACTGATCTATCGAAGTATAGAATGTGGTGGCGTAACAAGCCGCATTTCCGTCCGTGAACATGAATGCACACTCCGCTACAATACTTGCATCTATTCTAAGAACTACAATACTGCTACCCCGATCTTTAAGTGCATATAACATAGGATTGCGTGCGTTCAAATACAAAGGGACATAATCATGCAGGCAGCGACCATGCCTTTTTAAGTCGCTTATATCACGGCGTATCTGTACATCAGGGTTTGAGATATCATTAGAACACAAATGCCTTTGTTTAATTTGATTGTAGGATAATATGCCTTCCGTTATGATGCTGAGAAGATTGTCAAGATGAGTAATGTAATAAAAGTGCTCTACACCATACTCGCGGAGTGCCACTGTGGTTGAGTGTAGTCCACACGTGTCCTCATCTGCTCGACATGATTGCTTCGTCTTCTCACGCAATAGCTTGCTCCTCCAATCTTGAAGAGCAGTAATCGTCATAACGCCGGGTGGAATCTTCAGATCAATGCGAAGCCGATACTTTACAGTATCTGGTAACCTGTCATAAGAAGCAAGAAGGATATCAATAGACTGCATGTCGGTTTTGATGAAGTCTATGCGCTCACATCGCATGAACCCCAGTAGAGTGTCTACATCCATGGCATCGCGATGAGCATCTACAGGCAGGGGTACAAGGGCAAACCATACACATCCCGCACCTCTCGTCCACCGGGGCCAACAACTATTGCCATGTGCTCCGTCGAAACATGTGGTCTTATTAGCTATGTAGAGTTGGGGCCAATAGGACATGCAATCGAAATCTCCATGATCTACACAATCTATCACAAAAGGTGATCATGACCGCAGATATTGAGCAATTGGAGACACACCACCTGCGCATCTTTTTCTCTATAAGGTGTATTGAACACTTCAGGTTCCCTATAGAATTCCTTTCGCTGATCTGGTGCAATGGAATGCTCAAAATATCCAAGAATTCTAAAGAAGTGGCTAATGTTGCGAGGAATTGCTAGTAGTTCGCGTGGAGTTGCGGCACGATAACTGTTCTTGCGGGCCCACTGCAACACTTCATCGCGGGTAACTGGGCGTTCGCCAAAAGAAACGATATCCATATGTATGTCCATTTGAACGTCGTTTGATGATATAGGCTCATTGACTAAGAACACTGGATCGTCGTCTTCAAGTGCTGCACTGGATGCAGAAATCACCGCTGTTTTCCATGGTAGCGAAGGATCAAAAGGTATTGCAGTGAGATATCTCATGTGAACCATGACCTGACTCTCCTAGCCTATCTTCGCAAAATCCAAATACCTCTCAATCACCTCATCGATCCACCTATTCTCGGTGTTCTCCTTAATCACTGCCACCACGTCCTCCAACGTCCAGCTCTCGAACGTCCTCCTATCTTTCATAAGACATTCCCTGTATTTCCATACAGCACTACTGCAATGGGGATTGTCTTTAGGGGCGAGGAATACGAAGAACCCATCGCTGAAGCCATCACCAGCATTCAGAAGGCTACCCGCCAACAGGTGATCCCGCCATATCTGTTCCAATGGGGAAAGCTGAAGCTGGGGCAGGGACTCAGGTTTGAAGCATTTCATCTTTTCCGCAACTTCGAAACACCTTGGTTTGATGCTGGAGGGCTTGTTCGTCAGGTTCTCGTGGTACTTCACTTCGATCCCTACGAAACCCTTCTCCCCAGTTCCATTGAGGTATTCGACGTAGACATCGGAAGGCAGAACTGTCCCCTGTGTATTTGAGATTACCTCTGCTTGGAGAATGCTCAAATTCGATAGCGGTAACGACAGCTATTCTGTCAGGGCACAATTGCTGAAACACTCTTGTGGCAAGATTCAGATCCTGCTGAAGCTCGGCGAAGAGATTGAAGCACAAGGGCTGACTCGATAGGAGATTATTGAAAATTCTAGGACTGCCGTACAGTTTCCCGTTGTTTCGACTACTGATTACTTCCCTACGGACGACTTCTTTGATGGTGCCAGATAGGTAATTATTGAGGGTGTCCTTTGCCCAAGGCATGAGCAGGTAGTTGCCCCTCTGCTTGCCCCTGAAGAAAGCAGCCTCATATCCCCTTTCTTCTCTCCACATGGATTGCAGGATGCGGGCTTTTCTTTGGAACTCACTGATGTCAGTGGGTTCGAAGGCAAGGTGTTTATGCGCTAGTTGGGTTAAAGGCATAGGATCTACTCAATTCCTTTCGCAACTGTGGCCATTCTCTTGTTGTCAAGGCAATGCAATAACACTTTGCACCGCCTTTTCCACATACCGGTCATCTATCCATCGTGGCGGACACCGTTGGATCGCAGTCTTGCCGCCGAAATCGCCAAACATGGCCTGTGCTTCCTCAGAAAGTACGTGTAGCCTGCGGCCGGACTTGTCTTTCCCATACGTGCTGATCTTCTTCGCCGTCTGGAGGAGACGGCTTTTCACTGTACCTTTGACCAGCACAAGCCGGTTCTTCTGCTCCTCAAACACTTGCTTATGTCGGACATGGAAGTTGTTTGCAAAGGTATGTTTCACTCGATCCTCTCCGAGGTCAGCAACCGACCCCGCAACCTCCACCTCAAAGTACCCCATCAAGTACAGACCCGGCTCACAGGCAAAGCCGTGCCCCTGTAGTCCACAGTAGAAGATCAGGAAGTCACCTGCCTCAAGTTTCCGTAGGCCAGCCTTCGTGCTTGTCGGATCGCCGTAGGTGAAGGTCTCGAATTCAGGATCAACATGCATTGGGCAATCACACATTTTAGTTCGGCGGGAGGAAGGGAAATAGTCGGTTAATCTCTTTCCATGCCGTCCCAGTGTATTGCCGTAAGTTCTCGGATCGATACACCTGTTGTCATAAACAGGGATGTACTCAAATGCTCCGTCCGGAAACAGAGGCCCCAGAATCCCACCCGATCCTGTATCAATGCCGACACGTAGCAATACGGCTTTCATCTATACTTCCTGCAATGAGTCAAGGAGATCTATAAGCAACATCTTCTTCTGCCCTCTGGCTATCCGGAAAGGGACGCTGATCACGGGACGGCTCCAGAGAAAGCTTTTCTTCGGATCGCCTACCAACAGGGCTGCCCGACGGGTTGGTGACTGGTAGTCAACATCCTTTTTCCATCCGTCATGATGCACATGAGACGGGCAGGGCTTGTGGTAGCCGCTCATTCGAAACCGCTCCCCATCCAGAAGCTTACCACGGGGCCGATATATGTCTCCGAGGATGTTCCCTTTGACATCTGCCGCTTTTGCCCACCGTATTGCTTTAGGCAGGCCGTACCATAAGTCATGATGGGATTCAAAAGCCTCGGCAACTTCCATCAGGTAGATGAGAACGTTGCTACGATCACCCGCACCCAACGTGGTAAACCCTGCAACCCACGCGTTCCGCCACTGCTCCAGATCTCGGTATGCTCTCATCTTGTGCTTGCAGGTGCACAGAGTCATTAGTCCTCCTTGCCAATTCGGCCCACAACCTCCCTGATAGAAAGAGCCGTCTTTGCATTTCACCGACTTGATCACGTAACAGTATACGAGTGCGTCTTTCTGTATTCGGGGGCGTAGCCTCTGCAAGGCAGGATCTATGTTCCTTGCTAAGGTTCCGGTCGTTGGGTAAGGCTGATAAGTAAGTGTTTTGCCACAGCATCCAGTGCTCGGTTTATTGCCCGCACACATGTAAGTCGTCTTACGTTTCAACGGCATCTCCTGACCTCCACGATTATACGGGCCGACATGATTCTTGCTATGCCGCCCACTTTTCACACAACAATTCTGCCTGTTCGAGCACGGTCTGTGTTGCCTTCTCCTGCTTGTCAGGCGGATAACCATGTTTTCGCAGTATCCTCTTCACCAACGTCCGTAGTTTTGCCCGTATCGACTCCTTCAGTGTCCAATCGATAGTGGTGTTTCGCCGAACCGTATCCACCAGCTCGTAGGCGACCTTCCGGAGAACGTCATCGCCGAGAACCTTGACCGCACTGTCGTTTACCTCCAAAGCGTCGTAGAACGCCAGTTCGTCCTCCGATAGCTTCAGTTCTTCGCCTCGTCGATATGCCTCCCGCATCTGCTTCGCTAGGTCGATCAATTCCTGAATAACTGCCGCCGCTTCTAGTGTAGTGTTTGCAAAATAATTGCAATTAACTCCGATCATCGTGCGTCTTTCCTGTAAACGGGAAAGGATGCAAGTTATGCGAGTAGCGGCAACGATCATGGTCACAGACAAACAACGCAAAACCCTTCAACGCTGGGCCCGCGGCCGGAGCACGGCGGTGCGACTGATGCAGAGAGCCAAGATCGTTCTCATGGCCGCCGAAGGTAAGGAAAACAAGGATATCGCCGAAACGTTGTCCGTTCAGCCTTCGACGGTGGGCCGCTGGCGGAAACGTTTCGCCCAGAGCGGTCTGGCCGGGATAGAGAAGGACGCTCCACGTGGCGGCCGCAGGGCGACCAAGCAGCAGCGCTGGGCCAAACGAATCATCGAGACGACCCTTCACGAGACACCGCCCGACGCAACGCACTGGAGCATTCGGACACTTGCCAAGCATCTCGGCGTTCGTCCCAACATGGTCTATCGCGTGTGGAAGACGCATAACTTGAAGCCGTTTCAGGTTCAAACTTTCAAGCTCAGCCGCGATCCGAACTTCGTCGAGAAACTGGTGGATGTCGTTGGGCTGTACCTCAATCCGCCCGAACACGCATTGGTTCTGTGCTGTGATGAGAAGAGCCAGATTCAAGCTTTGGATCGCACCCAACCGGGCCTTCCGCTCAAGAAGGGCCGGTGCGGTACGATGACGCATGATTACAAGCGCGCGTATGCCTTTATAGATGTGTGACAAGAATTAAGCTAAATACAAACAGTGAAATATAACATTCTGCCAGACCAAACGTAAGAAGAGCTTAACGTTTTGTAAATATATGATAAGCAAGAATGATGGAAGACAATACTTACAGAGACATAAGTCATGGCGGGCCTACTATTATCGAACACTTCGTGGGCCAGCGACAGATTGTCAACCGGTGCAAGGTCGCTCTTGAGGCTTCATGGAACAATGGAACCAAACTGCCACACATGCTCATGCTTGGGGCTCCCGGTTTAGGCAAGACGGAACTCGGCTATGTCTTGGGCCGGGAAATGGGAGCGGATTTACACGAAATATTGGGGCAAAATGTCCGAGACCCACGGGACCTGCATGCTTTCTTGCTCACTCCGCAGGATCGCGAGGTGGTTCTTATTGATGAGATTCACGAACTGCCATCCCGGTGCCAGACGGCGCTGTATCGCGCGATGGAAAATCGGCAGGTCTTCCTGGATACAAAACGAGGCACGAAAAGCCGACCGATACAAACTGCGGACTTCACGATCCTGGGAGCCACGACTGATCCACAACGGTTGCTGCAACCACTGCGCGACCGTTTTAAGCTGATTTTGGATTTCCAGTTCTATAGCCCCGATGAGCTTCAACAGCTTCTCAGAAATCGGGTGCAGAGGTCGGGTTGGCACGTCGAGGATTCGGTCTTATCGCTGATCGCGTCAAGAGGCAAAGGTACGCCGCGGATTGCGCTGAGACTTTTGGAAAGTGTCCGACTGACGGCTTCTGCGGAAAATGCCGACGCCATCACTGCCGACCATTTTCACCAAACGTGTGCGTTGGAAGCCATCGATCCGATTGGGCTGAGTTCCCAGGAAATCAAATACCTCCGCATCCTTTATGAAAATGAAGGGTCAACACGGTTGAACATCATAGCTTCTCGGCTCGGACTGAACATAAAGCATGTCAGTGCGATTCTTGAGCAATTCCTTATCCGCGAGGGTCTGGTCACCAAAAACAACAGCGTCCGTGTGCTAACACAGAAAGGACTTGAACATTTCCGTGAACACCATTTGCAGCAGGTGCAGTGATGAGATATGAAACGGATATTCCCGAATACCTCGATTGTACAGCTATGGCGAAACTGATGCGCATTTCCCGAAGCCGCCTTTACCAACTGATCAATGACGCTGTGGTTTTGCAGCCAGCATATCTGATCGCTAACAGGCGTCCAGTTTTCACACGCGAGATGGCGGTGCGCAACCTCATGGTCAAGGAACAAAACGTGGGGATCAACGGCCGTGTGATCATGTTTTATGCCTCCCGCCGAAATGACCCGGTGGCCTGGAAGCCAAGACCTGCTCCCATCAAGAAGGTGCAGGAGATGAAGCAACCAAAGGTCGAGAAGCATACCGAACTGATCGAAGCCCTCCAAGCCCTGGGCATCGAGAAGATCACTGCGGAACAAGTGGATGCGGCTATCACAAAATGCTTTCCCGGTGGGACGGCAGATATCGGCGACGACAACATACTACGTGCCGTTTTTCGGCATCTGAAGTGTCAGAACTACGAACATAAACATCGTACATAACAACCGTTATGTGCAGAATTTAAGCCCAGGAGTGTACAAATCGTGTCCAATTCATGTCCGCAAGACGGCAAAAACTACGAACATAATGTTTTTCGGGGCCTCTCAATCCGCCCCAAACAGGACGTGCTCTTTTCAGATTTCCTGAGAGAGCAAGACATCAGTCCGCATACCGCTCAGGCGTTGGTGATGGACATTCGCAAATGCGCGAAGTGGTTCACCTCTGCCAACGCTGAACCTTGGGACGTTTCACGAGTGACGGCGCGAGATGTTGCTGACTTTCGTGGATACTTGCATCGGGAGAAAAGACAAGCGACCTCAACCGTGAACAGGTGTTTGGCTTCACTTAGAAAGTACTTCAAGTGGTTATCAGGCAAGGGGCATGTCACGAGCAATCCCACTGCCAATGTCAAGGAACTCCGGCGACAACCGCTTGCACCGCAGGGATTGTCACGAGCCGAAGTCCGCAAGTTGCTTCGGGAAGTCGAACTGCGAGATGATGTTCGGGCAAAGGCGATTTTCAGTTTGGTGCTCTACTCAGGAGCACGCCTGAGTGATGTTACGTTTTTGGAATTGTCCGACGTGTCGATTTCAGAGCGAAATGGTACGGTCGGCTACAGGCACGGGAAGGGATCGAAGCAGAGAACAGTTCCGCTGCCCCTGCAAGCACGCAAAGCTCTGATGGGTTATCTGGAGCGACGGCCGCCTCTTGGCACCCAGAGAGTTTTTGTTGGCGAAAGAGGCGCTTTGGATAGACGCGGTATTCAAGGCGTCTTTGAAAAGTACAAGGTGCTGACGGGCATTGAGAACATGCACTGCCATGTGCTTCGGCATACGTTCAGCCACAACTTCCTGGCGAAGAATGCGGAAGGCGGGGCGGAAGGAAACTTGGTTCAGCTTGCTCAATTGCTCGGCCACGAGAGCCTCGCCACAACCGCGGTTTACACGAGAGTGTCGCTGGACGAGTTGGGGAGTGCTACGGAACGGATGGTCTATTAGGCCGCAACGACGAGCCTGCATCATAACCAACCGGAGGCTCCGGTTTCATAGTTTCTCCGTCTGTCGGCGGTTCAAAAAGATATCCCTTGATTCCGGACAGGGTGAGTTGGTAGAATTGAAATCTCGGAAAAAACAGGAAATCGTAATTTCAGGGGTTGAAAAATGAAAAAAACAATTTTATTGTCAACAGCGGTTTGTTTGTTCATTTCGAGTGTATCATTTGCGGATACGTTTGCCGAAGGGACGGCAAATGAGTTTACGATTGATTTTGTGCCGATCTCAGGGGACTCCGGCGATTTGGGAAGCTGGTCTGCGGGTAGCGGTTACACTTTTTCCGGCGTCAATCATGGCGATTACCGGATGGGAATGTATGAGATCACCAATGACCAGTGGAACAAGTTCGTCAACATCCACGGTGCTCCGACTGGCAATCCGTCAGGTGCGTATGACAGAAGTGCCGAGTGGACGGGCACGAACTTACCGACGGAAAATGTCAGTTGGTATGAGGCGGCTCAGTTTGTCAACTGGCTCAATACCTCCAGCGGTCATCAGGCAGCGTATAAGTTCAGCGGAACGCAGGGCACAGGCGGATATACGCTGGAAGTCTGGCAATCGGGCGATACTGGATACGATGCTTCCAATCCTTTCCGCAACAGCAATGCGTATTATTTTCTCCCGACCGAAGATGAATGGGTCAAGGCGGCTTACTGGAACGGGACGAACCTGCAAACCTGGGCTTGGGTAGGTGATCGTCGTCCTCAGCAGTGGGGTTGGAACTATTATTATTTCGACTATGCCACCGATCCTCCCGGCCCCTGGGCAGCAACGAATGGACATTCTGAACTGAACGGGACTAAAAACATGATGGGCAATGTATGGGAGTGGATGGAAACTCCGTATTATTCAGGAGACTTGGAATCCGATTCCAGACGCGCCTTCCGCGGTGGCTCCTACGCCCGCGTCGGCCTCGGCGGCTACTTCGTCATCAAATCTTCCTACCGGGGGCCTGACTTCCCGCACAGCGAGGACTACGATGTAGGTTTTCGTGTTGCCTCCGTCCCTGAACCGACCAGTTTAGTATTGCTTGGCTTAGGCGGATTGGCTCTTCGGTTGAGAAAACGATAACAAAACCCTGGTGGCTGCAACCGGATAACTCTATTGAAGTGTGGCAAAGAGCCAAAACGGCCTTGCTATACAGTGTAGACAGACAACAATTATTGGCCGGTTTTGAAGCGCCCCGTGACACATCCTTTTAATCTATTTTCTACATAGCTTTTGAGCAACTATTCCGAGAAGGCAAAAGGGCCTCCGGTTTTGCAGAGGCCCTCCGGGGCGATCAGTCACGCCTCCGGTGGAGGAGAAAAGTGCCCAAGCCCATCAGCAGCAGGGTTGCCGGTTCCGGAATAGGGGTCAGTAGAAACGCGCGTGTTTCGCTATCGACCATGCCAATGCCTACAATTTGGCCATGTATGTTAATATCTGAGGCCTGCTGCAAAACCCAGTCGCGCTCAGCAATTAGATTGTTTAAGTTGATCATCACTCCGTCAGTATAGAGAAAGGCATGGGAAGCGGAGTTGTTTGTAGTCATACTTCCTCCCACAATGTGTCCACGATCATTAATCCCATATGCGGTCGAATTCTCCCCACCTAAGGTGCTGAGGTCTGTCATTGAAACACCATTGTATAAGAAGGCGTGCGAACCGGGTTTTCCGGCAACGCGGCTTGTGCCAACGACCCACCCGCTGCTATTAAGGTCTCTGGCCGACGCACCTCCACCAAGAGTACCGATATCGTTCATTATGCCCGCGTCGTACAGAAAAGGATGTGTAAAGGAACTGCCGGTGGCGTAGCTTGTACCTGTGACTTGCCCGGTGTCATTGATAGCCGTAGCCCATGAATACGGTCCGCCCAAAGTACCTAAATCATTCATTGAAACTCCGTCGTAGAGAAAGGCGTGGAAAACGGAATTGGCGACAACTGTACTTTGACCCACCACGTATCCCCTGTCATTGATATCGTTGGCCATTGACGAACTAATCCCTAATGGATTGATGTCATGCATTGTGCCACCATCATACAGAAAGGCGTGCGAACTCTCAGCAGTATCACTCTGTCCTACGATCTGTCCACGGTTGTTGATGCTATTGGCGGCCGAGTTACTCCCTCCAAGAGTACCAAGATCGTGCATTGCAGTGCCATCGTAGAGAAAGGCATGGTATGCAGACGCCCCAGCAATACGGCTTTTCCCTACGATCTGGCCCCAATCATTGATGCCGTAAGCCTCAGAAGCATTTCCTCCCAAAGTGCCGAGATCAGTAATTGAATATAATACCTCCGCCCGACACAATGAAACCGCTGACCATGCAAAAAGACTCGCCAGCAAAAGACATCTTTTCATAGTTTCCTCACTATCTTTCAATAGAAGAATCAATAGCTTTGGCTCTTAGCACGGCGCTTGTTGTTTGCCACCCTTTCAGTGCCTCATTTTTCTCCCACATCGGCATGACCTCTCGTCGGTGATACCCCTATTTTCAGCTTCCTCAGCCCGCCCGCGGGTATTTGCTCGTATCAGCTTCTGTTCAGCCATTTGCTGAAACCTCCTGAAGCAAAGCCTTACAACGTTCTCCGTCTCTGCATCCAACTGACACAACCTACGCGCGAAGATGACGACATGGGTGGCGGTGACTCTCATAGTCTCTTCTCTGCACGAAAGTGATTTTGTCTCGTCTGAATATCACATCCATCCTACATTCGGCCGCACGGGGTATCAAGTATTGCCACCGACAATACACCAGAAATGGCCTCATGTAATCTCTCCACGGCCAACCTATACTCACTAATACCAACTATTGTGAAGTCCCTTCAAACCATAGTTCCCTAAAGACCATCAGATCATTCATATCAATCTCACCAGATTCATTGACGTCTCTTCCGTCACACCAGTCATTCGTTTCATTGCAGTCGGATCGCCGCCAGTACAATGAGAACATCGCAAAATCAATAGAGTTGCCTAACCCGTGCCTACCTGGTTTCTTAATAATGATGCAATCCGAGCCCTCAATGGGAGTTCCATCTTTAAGATATCCTGTGAGATGCAAAATACGCATGTCATCATCAATTATTTGCCCAAGAGCCGACACTATCTCCTCAGTCCTGAATTTCAGAGTCAAATCCATGTACCCGTCTGACCCTTCTGATGTGCAAGCACACTCCATTTCATCGAGCACGGGCCTTGCAACGTCTTCATAAGAGCCGCGAAGGGGAGCTACCCCCTCAAGCAAAACTGAGCTAAGGTCGATGTCTTCCACATTCAACACATCCGAGCCTAAAATGGCTACAGGCAGAATACCTTTGCTCTTGACGTTAAGCTGGTTCGGGCAAGACGCAGGTTTGACATCAACAGACACTTTGACAGAAGGTAGAAACTCATATGCCCCCATATCGACACGGCCGTTCTTGATTCTTGGCTTTCCATCCAAATCAGTTGTACCGGGTTGAGCTTCTGATGCAGGGTCCCCCGTATCAATGCAGGGAGACTTAGACGTTAATCGGTAATCGTTTTCGTAGACATCGATGAAAGTTGGATGTGCGTCAATATTCCCACCCGCATCAATACCTAACGAACCGTCCCAGTCAACGCTGCTTCCATTACAGCCTCGAATATCACTATAGGAAATGATGGGTATGCATGAGCCACCATCGTTAAAGATTTCGTTACCTAAACCAGAAGCCATATTCCCCCACAGGATACAATTAGCTATAAGTGGCGAACTGGATCGCCAATTGTAAATGCCGCCGCCCTGTAGACCCGCTTCATTATTGCCGACTGTGCAATTCACAAATATGGGATTGCTTTCGTAGTTGTAAATCGCGCCTCCTCGTAACGGAACTCTATTGCCATAGAAAAGTGAATTTGCAACCAGTGGGTTACAGTCTTGTGAGTTTATCATTCCAGCTCCACCATTAGAAGCATAATTGTCGAAAAAGACACAGTTTAATATTGTCGGGCTACACCGCTGACTGTTTTGCAAGCCACCTCCCGATGACTTAGCTGAATTATTAAAAAACAGGCAGTCTGTGATCGAGGGACTGCTCTCGTAATAATTCATGATGCCCGCTCCGAGGCTTGCCACATTACTCTGAAAGGTACATTGGTTAATAGTGGGAGCACTGCTGTAATTATATATTCCACCACCATAAGCAGTTGCAGAATTATCTGCGAACAGACTATCTACTACTTTAGAGTTGCTTCCGTACATATTGGCCATGCCGCCTCCTGAAGCACCAGGTGCTAATGCAGTGTTTTCTATGAAGATACAGTTTGAAAGCTGTGGCTTACTGCTGTACATATTCGCCATGCCGCAGCCAGTTCTAACGCCACTGTTTTTAGTAAAAGTGCAATGCAGTATGGTGGGAGAGCTTGCATAATTATACATCCCACCACCAACCTCAGCAAAACCATTGGTTACTGTGAAACCATTTAAGATAGTGTTGGGATCGCAATTGCGTGAAGTTATTACTGTACCAGTGTGATTGCCATCTATGATTGTGTTGTGTGTGTCATTGGCAATTAGGGACACGCCATTCTTCAGAACAATATGTTCAACATATGTTCCTGCGTGTACAGTAATTGTGTCCCCATATGCTGCCGAGTCGATTGCATCTTGAATAGTAAGAAAGTCGCCAGTGCCATCCATATTAACGACAACAATAGCAGCCATAGTATTCAGTGAGATACAGGATATGCACAAGACTGCTGTGATATTGCGTGATAGTGTCCTCATCGAGATGTTCCTTTATTAGCAAGATGCTCTTTTTCGCCCTACGACAAAAGATGACTCTATGCCAATACTGCCCATTGTTGAATAGCCCGGTGATTTATGTACACAGCCTCCGGCGGCGGTTGCAATACTGCCCCCTTGGACACCGGCAAATGAACCGGAGGTTGGCGTATCACAGTCAATGCAGACAAAAAGAACGCTTCCAACGGTCAGAATGTCATGACTTTCCAGCAGGGCTATGCTCTGGAGCGTGTACACATTCTCATACGGAGGGAACCCTGCCGACAAGTCGGCGAGCCGCAACACGCACGCCATAAGGATGCACAACCATCCTGAATACCGCATCCTTCTCTCCTTTCCCAAAACACACTTCCCCTACATGCAGTTCAAGAACTCCCGCAATAATGCGGCCCAGCTCCTCGTGAAATCCCGACACCGGCCAAGGCGCACCCGTCGAGGCCTTTTCTCCACCTAATGTATCAGTTTATCCGATCTGCGTCAACAAGATTGTGTCGGATAGTTCCTTGTTCTCTGTAGCGGGTTGTTTGTCCTCCTTAGGTGCTGCCAAGTTCAGTTTAGTTGGATTTGTTTCGCAAAGGCTTGGCCGCCTACATATCTCCAATTCTATTTGAACGAGAGACAGAGACACCAAGAAGGCCGAGCTGAAAAACCGCTCCTGACACCTTCTATCTCTATTTGCCAAGCCACTTGCCTGCAAGCAGACCGTATTCCTCGATGTTAACAGCCCCGTCTCCTGTGCGGTCTGCGGACGTGTATGGAGTAAGGCCGCTTTCGAGCCACCTGTCAGCAAGATAGATCAGGTCGTCCACAGAAATGCCGTCAGGACATGTCAGGTCCACGCCAGACTCCCATGCCAAGCGGGGCGGGGTCGCGCCGTCAACACAAAGCCGCCACACATCTTGCCTTCCGTTCTCGTCTTCACCCATAAAATCCCACAATGCATCCACGTAAGTACCCTTTCTCGTAAGGCTATCAGGATCGAGGGCGTTGACGCCGACCAAGTCTCCCGACTGGTGCCGACCGATAGCCTCCAGCGTGCAGGCTTCGACGCTCCAGAAACTTCGCCGCAGTGCTCCGCCGAATTGATCGCCAACCAGAGCACCCGTCCGTTCGGTCCCGTCCACAAACGCCAGTGAATAGCATGTGCGAACAAATCCGTTCAAATTCTGCCCTACGATACCACCGGCAACCCTGGCACCTCTAATGCTGCCTCGGCCGATGCAATTGTCAATTGAGCCTGCATCATTCATGCCTACAATGGCCCCTACAGTGTACCCGGATGAAATAACTATGGTCGACTCGCCTATGCAGCCGTTGATCGCACCTTGGAAATTGTACCCCGTGATGCCGCCTGCATAGCCAGCGTTCTGCCCGGCGCGCACCGCAACTCGAACGCTGCAATTACGAATCGAACCGCCGACATACTTCGGAGATTTAACGCCGTGCTGGGCGACCAAGCCGCCGATGTAGCGACAGTCGTCGCCGCCGTGAACCTCTCCAGTGAAACTGCAATTCGACAGACTACCGCAATTGACTGCCACCAATCCCCCTACAAGTCCGTAACCCCGAACCAGACATTCCTCCACATGCAGGTTTTCGATGAGGGCACCCTTGGGAATTATGCCGAACACCGCACCGGCGCTATACGGGCTCTTCACATCAATCGCCAGATTTCGGATTGTATGTCCATTGCCGTCAAAGTGGAACGCCGCCGATCCGTAGCCGTGGGACTCCGATCCTGTCGGAAAGAGCAGCGAGCTGCGACATGTAGTCCTGCCCGTCTTCGCTGGGTCAAAGTCCAGGTCTGAAGTGAGTACGAAACTCTTGTCAAACCAGTTTAAAATGGTTTCGATGCACAGTAATTCGTCGACACTGCCGATCTGATAAGGCCTTGCGGCAGAACCGTCTCCGGCATTATTTAACCATTCATGACCTGGAACATTGCGCAGCGTCGGATAATGGTTCTCGCCCATGAATCCCCACACGCCAAAAAAGTCCCAATCCAGTTCAACGAATGTCTGTAAATCCCTCATCTCAGAAGAAGACCTGCCATACAACTCCGAATCGACAGAAGGATTGAATCCAACCGCGGGTAGTGAAGGCGATGCCTCCAGGCAGTACACGCAACTGTAGAACCTTCCCCCGGACCCTGCGAATTTCCCGGCAGCTTTCAGCCCGACGACCTCACTGACCGTATAGCTCAATGACACATTTCCATTGCATCTGCCGACCAGTCCGCCAACCTCTTCTACCCCAGTCACAGTGCCGCTGGAAAAGCTTGTTGTAATACCGTAGATACCGCCGTAAGACATGCCTGCCAGCCCCCCGACGTAAAAATCTCCGTCTACAGATGCAGTTGAAAAGCAGTCCTGAACCCGACCCTGCCAGTCCCCATTGGTTCCGACCAGCCCTCCGACTGCTATCGACGTTGGTCCAGCCAAAACTGCTCCCGTCGACGAGCAGTAGAGAAGAAAGTTGTTGCTGTATCCTGCGAGGCCTCCAACCTGCGCGCTGTCCGTGCCGGAGGTAACAATCGCATCCGTATGGCAGCACACGACCGTACCTTCGTTCTGCCCGACCAGGCCCCCGATCTTCAGGCCTTTGCCGTTACAGGAAACCGTCCCTTGGACATTGCATGCATAAACGGTGCCGAGATTGCGGCCTACCAGAGCGCCGATCATCTCACTTCCGCTTCCCACTGCCATGCTTACGTCTTTGAGGATTACGTGCTGAATGATTGCGCCCTCGGCCAATGTCCGCACAAGACCAAGGGTCGAGTATGCTTGCCCGTCGATGTCGATGGAAAGATGTGTTATCAGGTGTTTACCACCGTTATAACTTCCAGTAAATGTGCCTATAACCCGGCCCGCAAAGACAGTACTGGAAAGATCAAGATCAGCAGTCTGCAAGAAGTGCTTACCCCAATCCGAGGGCGTGTTGGACAGGAGAATGAAATCGTCCAAATGGCTGATAAAATAGGGGGCATCCGGCGTGCCTGCTCCCCCGCCGTATTTGGCGAACAGACAGGAATTGAAACAAAGCACAAGTACGAGTGGTCGAAACCAAGCACACATTTTTGTGATCCCCCGTTATGAACAGACCATGCCAAATAGATAATCCTATAGGCTAAAAAGCCAACAAAAGGCTTCCGCAATTATTGCGAGGAAGCCCTTCTACGGTTACAGTTCTCGGCGAATCAGCAAGCCGTGGCCGGTTCAGGGGTGACGACCTCAATGTTCTTCCAGGCCGGGAAATAGTCGAGTTCCCAATCGGCCGTGAAACAGATGTTGAAATCGTTGCCGTCGTACCACGAGCCGGTGATGCCTTTTATCTTGCCGTTCTCGTAATTTCACGACCAGCAGTTCTCCATGTCCACAGAATCAAAACCATTGCGTTCCCAAGAAAACCTGCTCCGGAGTTCTAATTATAGCTTGTTCAGGTCCAAATGTCAACTATGTTGCGCGTACGTACACCTGCTTTCTCCCACCCCGATTGTCCCCCCAACAGACCACTGGAAGTACACACAAAGTCTCCGACACTGAATTGCCGCACGCTCGGCACAGTCTCCATGCTGATGGATCACTTCAGGGCTATCTGGGGGTAGATGAAGTTCAGAAGGATCGAGAAAAAGGGCTGGTTGAGGTTAGGGCAGTGACTTCTATCACTTGGAGGACACCTTGGGATCGGCCTGGCGACCCTGTAAAGCTCGATTTGGGCGGCAAAAAAAGTGGATGTTCGGAGTCCGCCACATGTACTCATACATGTACACGAGGTTGGAAAAGGATGGCTTTTCGTGTCATAGTTTGGCAACATAGGACTCTTGATAGTTGATTATCCGCTCTGACCGGAACCCCTCAGAATCCCGCTTCTTGCATGAAAAAAGCCCGATTGTCATGCTTTGTCATGCTCTGACATCGGGCTTTGAAAGTGGGCGGTACAGGACTTGAACCTGTGGCCTCCTGCTTGTAAGGCAGGCGCTCTAGCCGACTGAGCTAACCGCCCCTTCATGGGTTTGGCGTGGGCATCTATATGCTTTTTCGGCCGGGTTGTCAATGGATTTGCGGTTTTTGTGGGTTTTCGGGGGCATTTTTTAGCGTGCGGCCATGCTTTTTCTCAGGAATTGCTCTTAAAATGCAATATGATCGCAGGCGTTTTGCATGTAAATAGCTTATTGTATCTTCAGTCTTGCGAATTTTCGTTTGCCGACCTGGACGACCATTCCGTTTTTTGGGGTAATTTCCATGTTGGGGTCGGGTGTCTTTTCATCGTTGATCTTTACGCCGCCCTGCTGGATCATACGTTTTGCTTCGCCGCCGGTGGCGACGAGTTTGCAGTGCAGGAGGAGCCTTGCGGCCGAGATCGGGGCGGCGGCGACTGCGACTTCGGCGATGTCGTCGGGAAGCTGGTTTTGTGCAAAGACCTTGTCGAACTGGCCCGCGGCCGCTTCGCCGGCTTCCGGGCCGTGGAACTGCGAGACGATCATCTTGCCCAACGTGACTTTGGCGGTCTTGGGGTGTGATCGTGCCGGATCGATCAGTTCGGCGATCTGCTCGGCGGGCAGATCGGTAAGCAGCGTGAAGTAGTTCTCCATCATCACATCGGAAATCGACATCACCTTGCCGAACATTTCCGCGGGCTCGTCGGTTACGCCGATGTAGTTGCCCTTGGACTTGCTCATCTTTTCCTTGCCGTCGAGGCCGACAAGGATCGGCATCGTGATCACGATCTGTGGCGGCTGATCATCCAACCGCTGCAGGTCGCGGCCCACGAGGTTGTTGAAGGTCTGATCGGTGCCGCCCAGTTCGACATCACTTCGGATCATCACCGAGTCCTGGCCCTGCATGAGCGGGTAGAGAAACTCGTGGATGCCTATGGGGTCGCCGGCCTTGTGGCGGATATCGAAGGTGTCGCGTTCCATCATCCGGGCGACGGTCATCGAGCCGGTCAGTTTTATCACGTCGGCGAGGCGCATGTCGGCGAGCCACTCGCTATTGTAACGTATCTCGCATTTGTGCTCGGATGTATCAAGTATCTTTCCCGCCTGCTCGAAGTAGGTCCGGGCGTTCCGTTCGATCTGCTCTGGGCCCAGCATCGGCCGCGTCGTGTTCTGGCCGGTCGGGTCGCCGATCCGTGCGGTGTAATCGCCGATGATCAGCACCGCCTTGTGACCAAAGTCCTGAAACTGCCGCAGCTTCCGCAGCACAACCGTGTGTCCGAGGTGGATATCCGGGGCCGTCGGGTCCATGCCCAGTTTCACGCGGAGCGGGCGGCCCACTTTGGCGGCCTCGGTGAGCCGCTGGGCCAGTTCGTCCTCGCGGTAGATCTCCACGGTCCCGCGTTTGAGCATTTGAATCTGTTGTGCAATGTCGTTTATCATTTGGTCCTCGAAGCGTCACATGGATTCCGGATCAATCCGGCAATTGAAAGGCGGTATTATAGCCCCCGACGCCCCGCATGGCAAGGATCATGTTGAACGCACTGCCGGCGCGTGTGCGAGTACAAAACCAGGCGGCATCGTGGCACGGGAATCCTGCCCGTGGTGTAGGGGCGGGATTCACCCCCGCCCGAAGTTTGCCGACGGGTGATGACATGCGCCCACCTGAGCACGCGACGCGCATCGGCGCCGGCGGTTGGCATGCCGGGCGACCGTAAAGGTCGCCCCTACGGAGATGCGCGTGTGTGCCGCCTGCTCAGGTCGACTTCGTTAGTATGCCGGCGGCCCTGGCCTCAAGGGCCTTGTTCATTCGCGTGACGGCCTCGTCGATTTCGGCGGGCGTTTTAAAGCCTATGACGGCGGCGTCGACGCACTCCAGGCCCATTACGAAGCGGATGGCGTTTTCGCGAGTGGCGGGGTCGGTGAATTCGCCGTTGCCGATCAGCTTCATTGCGATGACGCCTTTGCCCGCGGCGTGTATTCGCCGGACGCATTCAAGGGCCGGCTCCAGTTGGCCGGGTTCGGCCCATTCGCCAGTGGGGCCGTCCATGTGCCTGCCGTTGTGATTGACGCGAATCAGCCGTATGTCGCCCCAGTCGCTGTCAGCTACGCCCCTGAGGCCGGGCAGGCCATGCATGGAGACGCCGGTGGAGCGAATGATTTTCTTGTCCTTCAGGTCGTCAAGTACATCTCGGAGGCTCTTGAAGCGTTCGGCCCAGTCGGTCGTCTGTACGCAATGAATCAAGATCGTGTCGAAGTAATCCGTGCCGGCTTCCTTGCGAAACCTGTCGATCTCTTTTGCAGGGTCGGGCCACTTGCCTGGTGTGATCTTGCTGAGAAGTTGTATTTTGGAGCGGTCGACGCCTTTGAGGGCCTCGCGCAGCATTACCTGCATGCCCGTGTACGTGTCGGAGGTGTCGAAGTAGGTGATGCCTTTGTCCAGGGCATAGCGAACGAGAGAGGTGAACTTCTCCTGGCCGAGTTCGCGTTGAACCTGGCCGCCCATGCTGCCTGTGCCGAAACCGAGGCGGCTGAACTTGATACCGCACTTGCCGAGCGGGACCTGGTCGGTGGCCGTAAGGCGCACCGCGGAGGTTGTCTGGGCCGTCGCCATGTGGCCCATTGCCGCCAGGCCGGCGGTTGTGGCCGCCAGGCCGCCAAGAAAGCTGCGCCGCGTCACATTATTTTGATTCATTCGATCACTCCTGGTAAATAATTTGCAGGCAACAGTGTATCAGAAAGGACGGTCATGAACAAGGGTTTTGCGGCGGCGCTACTCCGGATCGGTTCGCCTCCAGCCTCTGCGTATAGCGAAAAGCGGGATACAACAGCACCCATCCTGCGATCCCGAACATGCAGTCCACAGGCAGCCAGAAAAGCGGAAACCCGCGAATGGTACCGCTGATGATTACCATGGGGATTGTCAGCATGCAGACGATCATGCCGAACCGGATGACCCAGATGTTGCGAACAGGGTCTTTCAGGGGGCCGAAGAAGGTGATTGCGATTGCAATCATCGCAAAGCCGACCCAATCCGTGCAGTAAAAGAGGTATGGGTGGTTGTCGGCGATGGCGCCGATCCCTTCCTGAAGCTGGGCGATCCACTGTGCCATCGGCGGAAACACACGGTCGGCCAGTGTGCCCGGGCCGAACATCGAAGCGACCAGGTCGATTTGCTGCTGCAATGGAAAGATCACCAGTCCGCAGAGCACAAGGCCGGCCATGAATAATGCCAGAAGCACGCGTATCCTGCGAAGCAGTATAGCTTCCATCAACTTGCCCTCGTTGCCTGCGATTCTCACTGCCCTCTGACAGCGGCTATGCATCCCCTGAAGTCTTCTGCTCGGCGAGAACCTGGAAGCGGTTTGCGATGGCCAGGGCCGGGTCGAGCGGTACGGCGACGGCCTTTATGCCTCGGGGGGTGCTGATCATCGGCCTGGACTTCAGCGTTTTGCCGTCAAACTGCGGCAGCCACGCACGCTCGGCCTCAAGCATCTCAATCGCCATTTCGCGGATTTCCCTCAGCGTGCAGCAGGCGCTCGTGAGCGGGTCCATCGCAATGGCATGCATGATGTGCTCCGGATCGCCAGTCAGCCCCGCCTCGACCGCCAACTGCTGGACCGTCACGTTGCTCTGATTCATTGCGGCGCACTGCGGAGGCAGCTCGCCCACGCGAAGCGGATGCAGCCCGCGGGCATCGACGAACACCGGCACCTCGACGCAGCAGCCTGCCGGCAGATTGGTGATGTAGCCGTCGTTGCGGACGTTGCCGTTGAGGCGGAAGGGCCGGTCTGTCTCCATCGCTTCGAGGATGTACGAGCAGTATTCCACGCTGCGCTGCCCGATCTTCGTCGATTCCAGCGCGAGATAATCCACGTCGGCGTACTTCTCGGCCAACATATTGGCATAGTTGTAATAGGCTCCGCTCTCGCCGCCGAAGCCCGGTTCGTCGCAGTACAGTTCGAGCGCCCGCTCGCTGCTCCTGAACCATGGAATGTACTCAGAGAGGTGGCCGGTGCTTTCGGTCATGAAGTAACCGAAGTGCCGCATCACCTCGCCCCGGACCTTTTCGTTGACGTAGTATTCGGGCTTTTCCATGTTGGCCCGCAAGGTCGGGTACAGGTCCCGGCCGTCGCGTTTATCATTCAGCGACAGGAACCACGCCATGTGGTTGATGCCGGCGCACCAGTAGTCGATCTGGTCCTTCGGCACGTTGACATACCCGCTGATCAAATCGAGCGTCGTCTGGACGCCGTGACACAGACCGATGTAGGGCATGTTTGTCACCTTGCCGAGTCCCAGACAGCAGGCCGCCATCGGATTGGCGTAATTGAGGATCGTGGCATTCGGGCACAGCCGCTCGGCGTCGCGCGCGATGTCGGCCAGCACGGGAATTGTTCGCAGCCCGCGAAAGACGCCGCCCGGGCCCAGCGAATCGCCGATGCACTGATCGACTCCGTACTTCAGCGGAATCTCGTAGTCGTGACGGAACGCATCCAGCCCGCCCACCTGGATCATGATGATGATGTAGTCGGCCCCGTCGAGCGCCTTGGCGCGGTCGGTGGTCGCGGTGACCTTCGCGGGCAGGCCGTTATCCTTGACCATTCGGTTGACGAACGCTTCCATGCGGTCGAGCTTGGGCCGGGTGTGGTTCATCAGACAGATTTCGCTGTCTTGCAGCGCCTCCGTCGCGAGGATATCGTGCACCAGCGTCTTGCAGAAAACCATGCTCCCCGCCCCAATCATTGCGATCTTAGCCATGAGAAACCTCCCGTATCAAAGCGCACCGGCGCGCCGCCTCAAATTACCGTGACGTACGATGGCCACAGAGTAGCCCATACGGCCTCTTATAGCAAGCCCAAAAACCTCAGCGCGGGGCCTTGCGGAGTTACTTCAGCGTGTTCTCCAGCAGGTACAGCCCGCTCTTGCCGGGTGCGACGATATCGATGTCGCCGTCGCCGTCGATGTCGGCGGCCTGGGTGTTGATGCCGAAGGCGACCATCCCGCCTTCGTGGATCAGGTGCCGCTGCCACTTCGACCCGTCCCACTTGTAGTAGTAGACGCATTTCGGATCGTTGCCGCCGGGATCGTTGCCGTTGTGGGCGTGGTAGCGCTTGCCGGTGACGAGTTCGGCCTTGCCGTCGTTATCGATGTCTGCCAGCAGCATGAAATGCGGCTGCGACCAGGAATCGTCGATCAGGTGTCTGGTCCACGTGCGCTTGCCCGCCGCGTCTTTGCTTTGGCCCAGCCAGAACAGGCCGTAGCCGTGGCCGTGGCCGTAGATGATATCGGCAAGTCCATCGCCGTCGACGTCGTGCACCAGGGCCGGCACGCTGCAATGGCCCAGGTCGAACTCGCCGTGCCAGGCCCATGCGCCGTTGATGTCGGCCGGCTGCTCTGCCCAGCCCTTTGCCGCGACGATGTCGCAGTGGCCGTCACCGTTGATGTCGCCGGCGCCGTTGCCGTGGCCGGCGGCCTGCTGCGGCAGGGAGTGCTTCGTCCATCGGACGCCGTGCGGCGCCGAGGCATCGCGATGGAACTCATACCAGGCCGCTGCGCTCATAATGTTCGGCAGGATATCGAGCTGTCCGTCTCCGTTGATGTCGAACGCCAGTGCCGTCTCCATATTGCCGGGGGTGTCGACGTCGATTACCTCCCAGGGCTTTCCGGAATCGCCCGGGTTGCGCACCCAGAAGACCTTCTTGTTGTGCCATGCGGCGCTGACGATATCCACCCATCCGTCGCCGTCGATATCCATCGGCAGGCTGGCGAAATCATAGTAGTAGTTGCCGTCGTACTGCACGTCTCGGATGAAGTGCTGCTTCCAAGTCGGGGCTTCGTACCAGAACCCGCCGGAGACGATGTCCAGCTTGCCGTCGTTGTTTACGTCGCAGATGCCCGCCGCCTCGAACTTCGACTCGGCATTGATGGTGACGATTTTGAAGTGCGTGCCGACCTTCGCCTCCTCCGCCTTCGGGGCCCGCATCCGCACGATTGCGCCCCACGGCATGTTGTTCTGCGTGATCTTGAGCATGAGGGTGTTCGCCCCCTTCTTGAGCGTGCCCTTGGCCGTGTCGGGCGTCGGCATGATCGGCCTGGCGACGTTCAGCGACAGGATGACCTCGCCGTTGAGCCACGCCTTGACGCCGTCGTCGCTGAACATCTCGAAGCTCACCGGCTTGTCCGCGTCGCTTTCAATGGTCGTCCGCAGATAGGCCACGCGGCTGTCGCCGCCATCCAGTGCCCGCAGCAGGTCGAGATAACCCGTCGGCGTCGAATCCGCATACACGGGCATCGGCCGCCACTTGGCCGCGTCGTTCTCCGGCGGAAAGGCGGTATCAAAAAGCGCCGCATAATCCTTGCCGTCCTGCACGTAGGGCCCTGAAACCTCCCAGTCCATCAGGTAGCTTTGGATCGTTGTGATCTGCTCGACCAGCGCCGCGGCCAGCTTACGCATTTCCTCAGGCGCCTTGCTCACGGCCACCTTATCCATCGCCGTCTTTACCGCCTGCGAGTGACGGGCCGCTAATGGCGGTGCAATCGTGACTGCCGCGAACGCTGCTTCCCCACACACTTCGGCGTGATCGAGATAACCTGCCGCCATCTCCAACGCCCCGATGGAGCGTATCTTAGCCAGACCTGAAAGCACCCGCTTCTTCTCCGCCGCCTGCGTCGCCGACTGCATAGCCTCCTTATACATCGCCAGTTTCGCATCGTCGCCTGCATTGTCGAGCGCGATCAGGTCGATATACCCGCGAAGCGCAAGCACCCGGTGCGTGGTGTTCTCCGAGGTTTTTGACATCCGCAGCAGGTCATCCTTGGGCTCGGCCGTCGGCCAGGCGCTGAGCCCCTGGATCGCCGCGTAGCGAATCTGCTCATCGCTATTGCCCAGCGCCCCCCGCAGCGTCGCCAGCGCCGACGCATCGCCAAGCTGGCCCAATATGCCGATCATCACCGCCTTGAGCCTGGCATCCTGCACGGAGCCGAGCTTTGCCAGGATCGCCTTCGACGCCGCCTGCGATGCATTCGTCCGCCGCGCCGCACCTACAATCGCACTTTCCAACTGCTTCAGCTCGCCGCCGGGAATCTCCAGCAGCAAGCCTACCATCGCACCCATCTGCTCTGCCGCGGCTACATCCCGCAGCGCCCGGTACGAAGCGGCACGAACGGACGGGTCGCCGCGCCGCGCCGCCTTGAGCAGCAAAGGCACCGCCTCCGTCGCCCTGCGGTCGGCAAGCGCCTGAATCAACTCGACGCGCGCCGCCGTGTCCGCCACGTTTGCCCGCTCGATCATACCGCCGTGGATATCCTTGCCGCGAAGGGCCCGCAGACTCTCACGCGCCGCCGCCTGCTCGCCGCCCGACGTCCGGGCCGCCCGGTCGGCCAGCAGCGTCACGTTCGTTGCGTCACCCATAATGCCGATCGCCTTAAGCGCGGCGATGCGAACCGCCTCCTCGGCCGACGTGGACGCCTTCACAACGTCCGCCAGAAAAGCGCGATCGCCTCTGGCGGCCATAACATCGATCAGCAGAACCTGCGCATCGGCCGGCAGCGCCTTCCATTGCCGCAGACAGTCCCTAACGAATTGTTCATCCTCCGTCTCCCGCACCAGGCGGACCGCCACCAGCCGAAGCGGCTTATTGTCGCCGCGCAGCGCTTCGATGACGAGCTGCGGGCGTCGTGCGGTGTCCGACAGGGCCAGGCCCCTCCACGCGGCCGCACGAATCGTCGCAGGCGGCTCGGTCGCCATCACCTTGCAGCAGAGTTTTGCCGCGCCCGAATCGTCGCCCGCACTCAGACGCGCCTCCGCACAGTGCAAGAGCGCCTCCAGCACAGCGTTCCTGACCTCGCCCGTCGACGTTCCGCACGCCGCAAGCAGGGCAGCCTCCGCATTCGTGCCGCCGATCCTGCCGAGTGACTTTGCCGCGGCCGACGCAATCGTCGCATCCGCATGCGAAAGCAGCGGCACAAGCACAGGAACAGCCGCTGCATCGCCGCGCCAGCCGACGGAATCGATCAGACCCGCTTTGATCAGGCCTGAGGTTTTGCCGATGGCGTCGCGCAACGCCGCACTTGCTTCCGCATACGGCATGCCCTCCAGCGCGTAGCGAGCCGCGTGGCTGACGCGCTCGTCGCTTAACAAGGCGGCGAGCGCCGATACAGACTCTATCGTGCCGCATATCCTCAATTGCTGACAGGCCGCACATTTCTCAACGGCTTCCGCTTGCGACCGCAGAACGGCAACAAGTTCCTTTTCCTCCGCGGCCCCGGCGGGACATGCCGCCGCCGCGACGACCATGATCACTAATATCCGACTGAGCAACTGTTTATTCATGACCCACCTTTCATGCAGCAGGATAATAACTTTATTTCAGCGATGCCTCACAGAGTCCACTGCGGCCGCGGCGTATACGAAAGCAGGCGATTGGCCGTCTCGTCTCCGACAAATTGCAGCTTCACCGGGTCCCACCGCAGGCTGCGTTTCAGGGCTAACGAAATGCCGCCGATGAGAATGGCGTTGATCGTATACGCGGCCTCCTCCGGGCTGCAGATGGTCGCCTTGCGGCTGCGGACGCAGTCCAGGAAATTGCCCGAGTGGCTGTCGGCGTAATAAACCCGCTCATCGTCCGGCAGAAGCGGCTCGCGGAGCACCTTCGCCGGGTAAGAAACGATGTTGCTGCGGTCGACCGCGATCCGGCCCGTCGTGCCTACAAAGCATGCGCCGCCGTCAGGACCGACCGGTTCGCCGGGATAGCCCATGCCGTGAACGACCACGCCATTGCCATAACGGTAATGAATGCCGCCGTTGTCATATTCCACATCGATCGGGGCGCTGTGATCGGCATTCACCGTCCACTGAACGATATCGTAGTGATGCGGGCTCCAGTTGACGTCGCCGACGAACAGGCCGTTCAGCGTGTGGCCTGCTTCGCCGCCGAACGGCCGCCACGGCAAGGGCCCCAGCCACATGTCCCAGTCCAACCCGTCCGGCACGGGCACGGAGTGATCCGACGTCCATGGATTCGGCATAAAGGCGCCCGGTTCGCGGTACGCGTAAACCTCCTTGAGCGGCCCGATCCGCTCGTTGCGAATTAGTTCGCACGCCTGCCGGAATTTGCCGCCGTACTCCGACCGCTGCTGCGTGCCCGCCTGGTAGATACGCCCGTAGCGACGGGCCGTGTCCACCACAGCCTGGGCCTCTCGCACCGTAATGGCGACGGGTTTTTCACAGTAGACGTCCTTGCCGCATCGCATGGCCATGATCGACATCGGGGCGGCCCAATGATACGGCAGTGCAAGCAGCACGGCGTCGATATCGGCGCGGGTGATGACGTCGCGGAAATCGTTGTATGCCTTCACGCCATCATAGCCCGGCCGGCTGAAGCGGTCGGCATATATCTGATTGCACCGCTGCCACGCGTGGTCGCGGCGCTCGCGGCGCACATCGCAGACGGCCATGATCTGGACGTCGTCCCGGGCGATATACCCGCCGGGCACGTAAGTCCATGCCCCTCCCATGAGGTGCCCGCTGCCCTGGCCGCCGAGGCCGATGAACCCCATGTTTACACGCTCACTTGGCGCCGTCCGCCCTTGGCCTCCGAAAGCCGACGCGGGAATAATTGTCGGAAGCATCGCCGCTGCCATCGTGCCGGCGCCGTGTTTCAGGAATGACCGTCTGTTCATCTGATTCTCCTGTTTCATCGCTGACAAAAACCTCCAAATGGTATCCGCAAAAAAGCTTCTGCGCATCCGACAAGTATATCAAAAACCGCCCACGATGTACAAGAAGTCCGGCTGGCTCACAGGGCAAACGCATTCTCCTCATAACTCGCTGGGCAACCGGCGCCGCAGGACCGAGCAAAACCGGTCGGGGCCCCAGAGGCCAAAATCCCCCCCCGGCGAACAGATGCTCCTGATTTTGGCCTCTGCCCAACCGGTTTTGCTCTCCATTGTCGCCGCAGGTTGGGTTTGGGTTGCGACATCCGGAGAA
>JACZKY010032926.1_pt1 | contig 81113 bp, 69 predicted proteins | sample 8237611 | NCBI WGS metagenome assembly JACZKY01 (sample SAMN16148055, study PRJNA663545) | marine sediment metagenome | biome: sediments and biomass from bioreactor inoculated with such sediments; feature: coastal sediments; material: methane- and iron-fed bioreactor; isolation source: Bothnian...
CAAGATGCCCAAAGATGGAGGTCCAAATGAACAATATCCGCTTCGATTTCGCTACCCTGCACCGGCACGGCGCCGCATTCTGGGAGTTTCTGGCCCTGCGCAAGAAGGTCTTTGTCGATGAACTCGGCTGGGACATTCCCCCTTATGGTCTGCTCCTATGTGCCCGGTGGTGCCAGCGCGATCCGTCAAATTCGGGCAGCGGGTCTGACGATGCCGATCCTGTCGGGATCGGCAATGGACGGCACCTACTGGGTCGATTCTGTTCCGGGTCTGACCGACTTCTACATCCCGGTCCAGGCCTCGATTCACGGCGATGACCCGCGTCCGGAAGTGAACGACTTCGTCAAGGCCTTTGCGGCGAAGTACAGTGCGCCGCCGGCTACCGTCTATGGCTTGTTGCCCTACACCTTCCTTGATCTCTGGGCGCGCGCCGTTGAAAAGGCAGGGACGACGGATGCCGACAAGGTTGTTCCGATCATGGAGCAGTATAAGGATGAGATGACGATGATCGGGCCGCGGACCTTCAGCGCCGAGCTTCACATCCAGGCCTCTGCGCCAATGCAGATCCTGCGCTACGAGAACGGCGTGCCCAAGGTGGTCGATGAATACACGATCAGCGAACCCGTGCCCTTCAACGTCCTGTTCCGGCAGGCGAACTGAACCTCTGTGCCGACCGCTGTCCGGCGGTCGGCACATCCTAACTTTCGAACAGGTCGGTGGACCCAAGGCCGCAAGGCCTTGACCAGGGTCGCGCCATGGCCAGCCCAAACAGGAAAGGTCACAACTCAATGGCTCGCAGTCGGGCGGAACTTCGCGCCGAAGCAGTCAGTGTCAGCTTCGGCGGGCTAAAGGCGCTTCAAGACGTAAACCTGACGGTTGCACCGGGTGAGGTCGTCGGCCTGATCGGGCCCAACGGCGCAGGAAAGACGACGCTGGTGAACTGCCTCACAGGGTTCCAGAAACCAGTGTCCGGCACGATCTTTCTGAACGGTGAGGATACCACGAGCTGGGATCCGGTGGCCTTCCGGAACCAGGGCGTCGCCCGGACGTTTCAGGGCGGTCGCCTTTTTGCGGACATGACGGTCCTTGAGAACGTCGAAGTGCCCTTCGTCTGCTCTGGGCTGTCGCGGGCCGAAGCGCGGCGCCGGGCGCTGGAACTGCTGGACGGACTGGGTATTGCTTCAATCGCGAAAAGCCTTGCCTCTGTCCTGCCCTATACCGACGAGCGTCGCGTCGGAATCGCGCGCGCGCTTGCGGGTCAGCGGAACTTCGTGTTGCTGGACGAACCTGCCGCGGGCATGTCGGATTCCGAATGCGAAGAACTTATGCATTTGGTGGAAACCCTGCCCGCGAAATTTGGCTGCGGGGTCATCTTGATCGAACACAACATGACGGTCGTGCTGAAGGTCAGCCACCGGATTCATGTGCTGGACGGCGGTCGGACGATCGCCGAGGGAACGCCACATTCGATCCGGACAAATCCGGCCGTCATCGAAGCCTATCTGGGGGCGGAACTATGAACAGCCAAACGTCTGGGGGGGCTTTGCTGACCATCGATGGCATTTCGGTCAGCTATGGCCGGATGACCGCGGTACGAAATGTCTCTCTGACCGTCGCACGGGGATCGGTGACCGTCATCATCGGGCCGAACGGTGCCGGGAAATCGACCCTGCTGCAGGCCATCGCTGGCGGCGTCCGGCCAAGCGGCGGGGCGATCGCACTTGACGGGCAAATGATCGTCGGTCGCCGCCCCGAAGATCTGGCGGCCACGGGCATATCGCTTGTTCCCGAAGGCCGCCATGTCTTTCCCACGCTGACCGTGCGCGAGAACCTTCTGGTTGCTTCGCATGTGGTGCGCGACCGGGCTGGCTCGCAGCGCGATCTGGATCGGCTGCTTGACCTCTTTCCGCGTCTGCGCGAGCGATATTCCCAGCCGGCGGGGAAGCTTTCAGGCGGCGAGCAGCAGATGCTGGTGATCGCGCGCGGGCTGATGACCCGTCCCCGGCTGCTTCTGGTTGACGAGCCGTCGCTTGGCCTTGCGCCAAAGATCGTTGACGAGGTGTATCAGCTGCTGCGTCAGTTGCGCGAAGAGCGCGGTCTGACGCTGCTCATCAACGAGCAGACCTCGAAGCGCGTGCTGAAATTTGCCGATACCGTCTATGTCCTGCGCGATGGCTCGATCCGGCTGAGTGGCTCGGCCGCTGATTTGCGTGAGGGCACGGCTCTGTCAGATGCCTATTTCGGCAGCACATCGCATCACAAGAGCTGGGTGGAAGAGGAAAACACCTGATGGCCTATTTCATTCAGACCCTGATCGATGCCCTCAGCCTGGGAAGCCTGTATGCGCTGGCAGCACTTGGCATCGGCCTTTTGTTCGGCATCCTCAGGCTTATCAACTTCGCCCATGGCGACTATGTGACAATCGGTGCCTACAGCTTGATCGTGCCTTCGATGGCGGCGACGGCCACGGTCTTTGTCGGTGGGTGGCATGCCCTGCCGCTGATCATGGCGGTCTGCATGATTGTCGTGGCTGCGGCCCTTCTGTCGGATCGGCTGGTGTTCCGCTTCCTGCGGACCGCACCGCCGACAACGTTGATGGTCGCCTCCTTTGCCTTGGGATATCTGATCCAGAACATCGTTCTGGCGATCTACGGCTCACGCCCGAAATCCATCGGCCTCTGGCCCGAGCTGAGCCAGTTCATCACGATTGGAGACATCCGCCTGCCGATCCTGCAACTTGTGGTCATCTGCTCGACAATTGCTCTCCTGGTGGCGCTGACGACCTTTCTGTACCGGACGCGCTATGGGATGCAGATGCGGGCTGCATCGGACGATTTCACCATGGCGCGCTATCTGGGGGTGCGGGCTGATTTCGTCATCGGGCTTGCCTTTGTCATCAGCGGCCTTCTGGCGGCGGCGGTCTCGCTTCTGCTGGTGACCCAAACGGGCGTACTTTCAGCCAACATGGGGCTTGGGGTTGTGCTTTATGCCTTCATCGCCACCGTCATCGGCGGGATGGGCAGCCTGACCGGCTCTGTCCTTGGGGGTCTGGTTGTCGGGGTGACCAGTTCCTTCCTGCAAGCCTATCTTCCGGCAGACGCGCGGCCTTTCCGCGACGCCTTTCTGTTCGGCATTGTCGTCTTGCTCTTGGTCGTCCGGCCAAGCGGACTGGTTCGGGTAAAGGGCATCGAGGAGCGTGTTTGAATGATTGATCGGGACAACATCCTCCGAACCGTCGCTCCGGCCCTGGTTCCCACCCTCATCCTGACGGCGGCCGGGCTGCTGACACTGGTGGTCGGCGGCGTGACCGGGACCATCATCACCGAGATGATGGTGCGCATCATCATGGTCGTCGGGCTGTACATCTTTGTCGGGAATTCCGGCATCCTGTCCTATGCGCATATCGGTTTCGCGGCGATCGGCGCCTATGCCTCGGCGTGGTTCACCTGCTGCACCTTGCCCATGGTCAAGCCGCTGTATCTGCCGGGCTTGCCCGATGTGCTGCTGAACAATGCCTTTTCGTTCCCGGTCGGCCTGCTGAGCGCGGTGATCGTCACCGGCCTTGTCGCCCTGGCCATCGGGATCATCTTCGTGCGGCTGTCGGGGATTTCGGCCTCGATCGCCAGCTTTGCCTTCCTCGCCATTGTCTATGCCGTGTACGCCAACTGGGAATCGGTTACCGCGGGGACAAGCTCGATCTCGAACATTCCGGTCGAAGTCGGCCCGGGTTATGCAACACTTGGTGCTGTGGCTGCGATCTGGATCGCGTTCATCTTTCAGCTGACCCGATACGGCTTCATGCTGCGTGCCAGCCGGGATGAGCCGGTCGCAGCCCGCTCGTCCGGCGTGAAGATCCGTCAGATGCGGCTGATCGCCTGGGTCCTGAGCGCGATCGTCGCCGGGCTCGGCGGGGCGTTTTATGGCTCGTTCATGGGCATCCTGACGATCGAGAGCTTCTACCTGAACCTGACCTTCCTGACCATCGCGATGCTGACGGTCGGAGGACTGCAAAGTCTGGGTGGCGCGATGGTTGGTGTGATCGCTGTGACGATTGCCACAGAGTTTCTGCGCGCCCTGGAAAGCGGAGACTTTCTGATCGCGGCGCCGAAGGGCATTCAGGAGATCGGACTGGGAATCATCATGATCCTGATCCTGATCTTCCGGCCCAAGGGGCTGATGAACGGCAAGGAATTTTCGTTTCCGCGCCGGCGGGCAACGGAAAGCTGACAGGGGGCACATCTCCAGGCCATGGCTGATCTGGATCAAGCAGGTCAGGTCCAAGACCGGCGCCTGACGTTTGCACCCGTTTGGCAACTTCTCGATCCCGACCAATTTTTCCGGCGCGCAGCCCTGCGCGCCGGAAACTTTTTCGTTGGCAAGAAAAGCATCTTCCGTCGTGTGTATTTCTGTGATCTCATAATTACGAGACGGACAGAATGCTGTGCCAGCAAGGAGGACTCGGATGCGCTTGGCCTGTGACACAGGGGGGACTTTCACCGATCTCGTGGTCGAGGACGGCAATTCCATCCGCCTTTTCAAGGCCTCAACCACGCCGGACGATCCGGTCCGCGGTGTGCTCGACGCGCTTGCCCTGGCAGCAGCGGACTCGGGGGTCGGGTTGGCTGACTTCCTTGGGCGCGCCGACACCTTCATCCATGGCACCACCCGGGCGATCAACGCGATCCTGACACAGCAGGTTGCCCGCACGGCCTTTCTGACCACCAAGGGCCATCCCGATGTGCTTGTCCTGCGCGAAGGCGGCCGGATGGAGCCCTTCAACTTCACGGTTCCCTACCCGGAACCCTATGTCCCGCGCCAGCTGACCTTTGAGGTGCCAGAACGGATTGCGGCGAACGGACAGGTGCATGAGCAGCTTGATGAAGCGGCTGTGCTGAAGCTGATAGAGACGATGAAGGCCCAAAAGGTTGAAGCAGTCGGCGTCTGCCTTCTGTGGTCGATCGTGAACAGTGCCCACGAGCGGCGAATCGGCGAGTTGCTAGAGCAGCACATGCCCGGTGTCCCCTATACGCTGTCGCATGTCCTGAACCCGGCCCTGCGCGAGTATCGCCGCGCCTCGGCCACTGTGATCGACGCCTCGCTGAAGCCCCTGATGTTTGACTACCTCGACGGTCTGACCCGGCGGCTGATCGCGGCGGGCTTCAAGGGGCGCACCCTGATGGTCACGTCCAGCGGCGGGATCATGGACGCTGCGGCCGTCGCGCGCGCGCCGATCCATTCGATCAACTCCGGCCCCTCGATGGCGCCTGTTGCGGGAAGGTTCTATGCCGCGCGCGATTTCGGCGGAGCCGATGCGATCATCGCGGATACCGGCGGCACCACCTATGACGTCAGCCTTGTGCGCGACGGCCGCATCCCCTGGACGCGCGAAACCTGGATCGGGCAGCGCTTCCGCGGACATATGACCGGCTTCCCCTCGGTCGATGTGAAAAGCATCGGCGCCGGCGGCGGCTCGATCGCCTGGGTTGACGAGGCGGGACTTTTGCGGGTCGGCCCGCAGAGCGCCGGTTCCACCCCCGGCCCGGTGGCCTACGGCAAGGGCGGGCAAGAGCCGACGGTCACTGACTGCTCGATCATCCTGGGCTATATCGACCCGGACTTCTTTCTGGGTGGTCGGCTGGTTCTGGATCGCGAGGCGGCCCGCAACGCCCTGAAACGGTCGGTTGCCGACAAGCTGGGCCTTTCGGTCGAAGAGGCCGCCGCCGCCGTCCTGGCGCTGACGACCGAAAAGATGGTCGGCGCGATCGACGAAATCACCATCAACCAGGGAATTGACCCTTCGGATTCGGTGCTGATCGGGGGCGGCGGGGCGGCGGGCCTGAACGCCGTCGCGGTTGGCCGCAAGCTGGGCTGCGCCGGCGTGCTGATCCCCGAGGCGGGCTCGGTCCTGTCCGCAGCGGGAGCGCTGATGTCCGACATCACGTCGGACTACGCCCAGGTGTTCTATACAACGACCCGGAAATTCGACTACGCCACGGTCAACCGCGTGCTGGCCGAGCTTGAGCGTCAATGCCGCGCCTTTGCAAATGGCCCCGGTGGCGATGCGCTGACGGTCGCGGTCGATTTCTCGGTCGAGGCGCGTTACATGCACCAGATCTGGGAAATCGAGGTTCCACTCGCCGCCGGCCACCTGGCGGGTGAGGAGGATCTGCAGGGCCTGATCCAGGCGTTCCACCAGACCCACATGACGATCTTCGAGATCTCGGACGAACAATCGGACATCGAATTCGTGACCTGGCGTGCCAAGGTCAGTTGCCGCATCCGCGAGGGGGGAACCGGACAGTTGCCCATCGCCTCGGGCTCTAGCCAAGCTGCCAAGCGCCGCGTCTATTTCGGCGAGACCGGCTGGGCAGAGGCAGACGTCGTCCGATTTGAGAAGATGGAGCCCGACAGCCGGGTCGCAGGGCCTGCGATCATCGAGTCCTCTTTCACCACTGTCGTCGTCGATCCGGGAACGCAAGCGGTGCGGACACCGGGCGGCGGCCTGCGGATCACCTTTTGAGGGCAACCGATCATGACCGAACCCCTTTCCTCTCCGCGCGCCGATGGCGTGAAGATGGCCATTCTGGCCAGCCGTTTTGAAAGCATCGCCCGCAAGATGCAGAACACCCTGTTCCGCACGGCCCGGTCGGGCGTGCTGAACACGGCGCATGATTTTTCCTGCGTTATCCTGACCGCCGATTGCCGGTTGCTGTCGTCCGCCGAAAGCCTGCCCATCCACACGCTGGCCGGGCCGGACCTGATGTGCCAGACAGTGCGGCGTTACCATCCGGTGCTGCGGCGGGGCGACTGCTTTCTGCACAACAGCCCCTATGAGGGCAATTCCCACGCGGCCGACCACTGCCTGATTGTCCCTGTGATTGACGACGGCGGCGTCGTGCGGTTCTTCGTGCTGGCCAAGGCCCACCAGGCCGACTGCGGCAACTCCAAGCCCACGACCTACATGGGCGATGCGCGCGACGTCTATCAGGAGGGCGCGCTGATATTCTCGGCCGCGAAGATTCAGGCGGATTATCAGGACAACCAGGATCTGATCCGCATGTGCAAGGCGCGCATCCGCGTGCCCGAGCAATGGTGGGGCGACTATCTGGCGACGCTTGGTGCGGTCCGCATCGGTGAGCGCGAGATCCTTTCGCTTGGTGAAAAATACGGCTGGGAAGCGCTGGCCACTTATGCCGAGGATTGGTTCGACTATTCCGAGAAGAAGATGACCCAAGCGATCCGTCGCCTTGGCTCGGGCAGCATCGAGGTCCACTCCAGCCACGATCCCTTCCCTGGCGTGCCCGAGGGTATCCCTGTCAAGGTCAAGGTTGACATCGACGCCACGGCCGGGCGCATTGCCATCGATTTGACCGACAACATCGATTGCCAGCCTTGCGGCCTGAACCTGTCCGAAGCCTGCTCGCGCACCGCCGCCATGGTTGCGGTCTACAACGGCATCATCGACCATAGCGTGCCGGCCAATCACGGCAGCTTCCGCTGCATCGACATCAAGCTGCGTGAAAACTGCGTTGTGGGCATTCCCCGCCATCCCTATTCCTGCTCGGTGGCGACGACCAACCTTGCCGATCGGGTGACCAACCCGGTGCAGCGGGGCATCGCCGAGATCGCTCATGGCCATGGCATGGCGGAAGTCGGACCGATCATTCCCCCGGCGACCGGGGTGATCTCGGGCGTCGATCCCCGCACCGGTGAGCGCTTTGTCAACCAGCTGATGCTGGGTGCCACGGGCGGGGCCGGAACCCCGGTCAGTGACGGCTTTCTGACGATGATCCATTCCGGCAATGCCGGTCTGTCGCGGCAGGACAGCATAGAGGTTGACGAGTTGCACCACCCGATGATGGTCTTCCAGCGCCGTCTGGTGCCCGACAGCGAAGGGGCAGGGCAGTATCGCGGGGCGCCCTCGATCGACGTGGAGTTCGGGCCGATCGACAATTGTGACCTGACGGTGATCTATGCCTCGGACGGTACGGTGCATCCCGCCCGGGGCGCGCGCGGTGGTGGTGATGGCGCCTGCTCGGCCGCGTATCGGCTGGGCAAGGACGGCTCGCACACCGTGCTGCCGGCCTGCCACAGCGAAACCCTGCTGCCTGGCGACGCCATCCTGTCACGGTCCTGTGGCGGTGGCGGTTATGGCGACCCGGGGTTGCGCGACCCCCATGCCGTTCTGCATGACGTGCACGAGGGCCTGGTGTCGGTCGAGCGGGCGAGGTCGGTCTATCGCGTGGCCCTGACCCAGTCGGACCGCGCCGGCAGCCTGCACATTGACGAAGCCGCAACCCATGCGTTGCGCTCCGGATGACCCACGCGCTTCCCTGAGCGCCGTCCGGACCAAGGCGGATTGACCACGGTCCGGACAACGCGCCCGGCATCGTCTCGGCCCCCTGCACGCGCCGGATGATCCCCGCGCGTCGTTCATGTCGGATGGGGCTGGTTACAGGACGCTGACCACGGTGCGGGCAAAGCGCTCGACATCGTCTTCGCGCAGGCCTGCGATGTTGAAGCGGCTGTCGCTGGTCATGTAGATGCCGAACTCGGCGCGGAGGCGTTCGACCTGAGCTTCGGTGATGCCAAGGCGCGAGAACATGCCGCGGTGCTCGGCGATGAAGTCGAAGCGGCCCGAGTTCGCGTGGCGGCGCAGCGCAAGCGTCACGTCCGCGCGCAGAGTTTGCAGGCGCAGGCGCATGCTTTCGAGCTCGGCCTTCCAGTCTTCGGTCAGGGCTTCGTCCTGCAGGACGATCCGGATCGCCGCGGCAGCGTGATCTGGCGGCATGGAATACATGATCCGCGTCGCCATCAGCGCCTGACTGGCGACGACCTTGGCGCTGTCGGCATCCCGGCATAAGAGCAACATGGCCCCGACCCGGTCGCGATAAACCGAGAAATTCTTCGAGCAGGAGGTCGCGACTGCCATTTCGGGAACCTGCCGGGCCAATAGCCGGACACCCGCCGCATCGGCCTCCAGCCCGTCGCCAAAGCCCTGGTAGGCCAGATCGACAAAGGGAAACAGGCCAAGCTCCTGCACAAGGTCGGCAATGCGCGCCCATTGATCAAGGGTCAGGTTGGTGCCCGTCGGATTGTGGCAGCAGCCATGCAGCATGACGATGTCGCCGGCCTTGGCCGCGTGCAGGCCGGCCAGCATGTCGTCGAACCGGATGCGGCCGGTCGCCGCATCGAAATAGGGATAGCTGGCAGTGCGCAGGCGTTCGGTGCGGAAGATCGGCTCATGGATGGGCCATGTGGGATCGGGCAGCCAGACGGTGGCCTCGGGACGGGCTTTGGCAAGAAGCTCGGCCGACAGGCGCAGCGCGGCCGTGCCACCGGCGGTCTGGCCGCAGAACAGCCGTTCGGTCTGGGCCGCGGCCCCGAACACCATCCGGATCATCGCGGCGTTGAAGCCTTCGTCGCCGGCCATGCCCATGTAAGTCTTGGTCGTCTGTTCGCCGTGAAGGCGCGTCTCGGCCTCGCGCACCGCGCGCATGATCACGGTCGCGCCGGAGGAATCCTTGTAAACGCCCACCCCAAGGTCGATCTTGTCGGGCCTGGGATCGCTGCGATAGAGCGCGGCAAGGCCCATGATCTTGTCGGGCGGGGCGACGGCCAGAGTCTCGAACATCGGTCTGTCCTTGTGATGCTGGGGTTCGATTGCGGCTGCCGCCGGCTACTGGCGACGCACCCGCTGCAGTTGCTCGCCCATGCCCTCGATCCCGAGACGCAGGGTTTCGCCACCCATCAGATAGACCGGCGGCTTGTGGCCCATGCCGACGCCGGGCGGCGTGCCCGTGGCGATGACGTCCCCGGGCTGCAACGACATGAACTGGCTGACATAGTGCACCAGATGCGCGACCGGAAAGACCATGGTCCGGGTCGATCCGTTCTGGCGGCGCGTTCCATCGACCTCAAGCCAGATCGACAGGTTCTGCGGGTCGGGAACTTCGTCGGCCGTGACCAGCCATGGCCCCAGAGGGCCGAAGGTGTCGGCGCTTTTGCCCTTGGTCCACTGACCGCCGCGCTCCATCTGGAACGCCCGCTCGGAGACGTCGTTGACCACGCAATAACCCGCGACGTGGCCCATGGCCTCGGCCTTGTCGATATAGACGCCGCCCTTGCCGATCACGATGCCCAGTTCCACCTCCCAGTCGCACTTCTCTGCGCCAAGGGGGATCAGGATATCGTCGTTCGGACCGCAGATCGCGGAGGTAGCCTTCATGAACATGATCGGCTCGGCGGGAACCGGCAGGTTGCTTTCGGCGGCATGGTCGGCGTAGTTCAGGCCGATGCAGATGAATTTGCCGACCTGGCCGACGCAGGGTCCGATGCGGCCAGCGGGCAGAAGCGGCAGGCTTTGCGGGTCCAGCACCGCGATCCGGGCGATGCCTTCGGGGGTCAGCACCTCGCCGGCAAGATCGTCCACATGCGCCGACAGGTCACGCGCCTTTCCGTCGTGGTCAAGGATCGCTGGTCTTTCCTGACCGGCCGGTCCGATGCGAAGCAGTTTCACGGAAGATGTCCTCGTTGTTTGCGGATTGCTCCCTTTCGGGACAAGATCCGGCCTTGCCACCAATAGTCATGCGGCGGCCGGCCCCGTTTGGTTATGCCCCTGCGGCTGGCCCGGTTGCGTGTTCATAAACCTGCAACAAGATGCGCAGGGCCAGCAGCCCGTCCTCACCGGTGACTGGCGGAGGAGAGTCGGATTGCACGGATCGCATGATGTCTTCGAGCTGTGTTGCAAAATGACCGAATGCGGGGCGGCCGTTCAGTTCGATGCGGCGCGGACCTGATCCGTTGTTCAGGAACAGCGCGTTCGTATAGTGGAAGATCCGCAGCGATCCCTCGGTTCCATAGACCGAGATCGAACCCGGCTCGTTCTCCCAGGCGCCGGACGAGGCGATCGAGCCGTCGGTCAGCCAGCCCTGACCCCCGCTGAACATGCCTTCGTTCGGCAGGCCCGTGCCATAGGTGGCGGCGTTGTAGAGCAGATGCCCGACCGTGCCGCCGGGGAAGAACATCGCCAGAAACTCGGATTGCGGTGGCGCGCCGGAAATCTGGCCCGTCCCCAGCACCCGTTCCGGCGCCCCGCCCGCGAACCATGAAAAGATGTCGATGAGATGGATGCCGTGATCGACCAATCCCATTCCAGCCCCTCCGGGGCCGCCATGGGGATAGTGGATCGGCCCAAGCTGGCTGTAGCCGGCCAGCCCTTGCCCCCCGATCAGCTGCTCGCTCATCAGCTGGACGCGGCCGATTGCACCCTGGCGGATCAGCTCGAACGCCTTGCCAATCGCAGGCAGATAACGATAGCACGAGCCGTAGAACAGCTTGACCCGGGCCTGCCGGCAGGCAGCGATCATCGCTTCGCCATCGGCAAGCGTCACTGCCAGCGGCTTTTCGCAGAACACATGCACCCCGGCGTGCGCCGCGGCCTCGACGATCTGGCGGTGGGTCGAGGCAGGCGTCATGACCATGACAAGATCGATACCGCCGTCGTGCAGCAGGTCGGCGTAGTTCGAATAGGCGCGCGCGTTGCAGCTTTGGGCCCAGGCTTCGGCGACGGCGGTGCGCGCGTCGCAGACGGACACTATCTCGACGTTTTCGAGAAGGCGCAGCGCCTCAAGCTGGCATCCCGCCACCACGCCCAGCCCGATCAGCCCGATGCGAAATTGCTTGCTCACGCCTGTGCTCCGATGTTTAAGGCCGCTTCAGCCCCAGCATCTGCCGGGCTTCGTCTGGGGTGGCCACCTCGTAACCCATGTACTCGATGATGGTCCGCGCCCGGGCGACAAGCTCGCCGTTGGTCGCGAAGACCCCACGCTTGAGGTAAAGGTTGTCCTCAAGCCCGACCCGGACGTTGCCGCCAAGGATGACCGATTGGGCGACCATCGGCATCTGATTGCGCCCGATACCGAATGCCGCCCAATGCGCCTCGGCCGGGATCAGGCTACGCATGTAGGTCAGGGTTTCGGTGGTGGCCGGCAGGCCCCAGCTGGTACCCATGACGACCTGATACACCGGCGGCTTGTCGAAGAAGCCGTCGGCGAGCATCTTGTTGGCCAGCAGAACATCACCCGGGGCAAAGACCTCGATCTCGGGCTTGACGCCAAGCTCCTGGAACCGCTTGGCCATCTTGCGCAGCGTCTGCTGGGTGTTGAGATAGACATACTCTTTGTCGCCATCCAGCTGGTTCTGCGTGGTCACGTCGATCGAGCACATCTCGGGGCGGATCATCTCGATGTGGCGGACGCGCTCTTCGGCCGAGGCAACGTCCGAGCCTGGACCGGAGTGGTTTTCATCCGCCGGGTCGGGCCGGAAAATGCCGCCACCGCCGCAGGTGACGTTCAGGATGGCCTTCACCCCGTTGTCGCGGACGCGCGTGGCCATTTCCAGGAACAGGTCGGGGTCACGGGTGCCATTGCCGGTGACCGGGTTGCGCACATGCAGGTGAACGGCAGTCGCGCCGGCCTCTTCCGCCTCACGCGCGGAATCGGCGATCTGCTGCGGTGTGATCGGAAAGCTGGGGTGTGCCCTGTTGAACTGGTTTTCGCCAACAACGGCGCAGGTGAGGATGACCTTTCGGGACATGGTGTTCGGCCTTTCCTATGCGACCCGATCGCTGCACTATTTCTGCGATCTCAAAAGTGGTAACTATTGAAAACTGTGATGTCAATTGCCAGAGTTGCACGCATTAAGGAGAACAGATGCGAATGACCGCAGCACCAAGCGATCGCAAACACGGACGGCGGCCTGCATCCGGGCGCCCCCGCACGCCCTCTCCTTCCTTGCCCGACATCGTCCCGATGGAGGGCGTTTCGGTCGAGCGTCAGGTCTATGGCGCGCTTCGGCTTGGCCTGATGAGCGGAACGATTCAGCCCGGCGCCCGGCTTACCATCCGCACCATGTCCGAAGAGTTGGGGGTAAGCCCCACCCCGGTCCGCGAAGCGCTCAAGCGTCTGGATGCCGATGGCGCATTGGCCAGCCGAAACAAAAGCGCCTTCGTCGTCTATGAGCCTGACCGGCGTGACTTCGAGGAACTCTTCGAAATCCGCCTGTTGCTTGAATGTCAGGCGATCCGCGGCGCAACCGAACATGCGTCGCCAGCCGACATCGAAAGGCTGACCGAGGTCAATGCCGCCTACAAACGGATTGTGTCGAGCGAATCGCGCACTATCCCGGACCTGCTTGCCGGCAACTTCCGCTTCCACTTTGAAATCTACAAGCTTTCGGGGTCGGCGGCGCTTGTCTCGCTGATCGAGACGCTCTGGCTGCGCATCGGGCCAACCCTGCACAGATATTCGCCACCCGACGGCAACATCACCTTTCACAGCCAGATGATCGAAGCCCTTGAACAGAAGGCGCCCGAGATGGCCGTGCAGGCTTTGCAGAACGATCTGACGGCAGCTTTCCGGGTGATCCTTCCGCAATTGCGCCGTCGGGCAGATTCTATGCAGAGCGCGGGCTCTGCCGCAGCTGTCCTGTCTCGAGGATGTGGCGTCGGTGGGTGAGGCGGTCGAACTGCGCGGTTGTCATCATGGCGTCGCCGAAGACCATGGGCCGGGAAGTTGTGGTGTCAACCGGCGAGGATGACGTTATCAGCTTGCCCATCACGGCGCCTTCAGCAATCAGGCCCGCGCCAAGCATCAAATCGACAATAGGCGGCTGCTGCACCGCTCCCCGCGACAGCATCAACGGCCGGCGCCTGAGCCCGGAGCATCAATAGAATCTGTGACTACAAGTTCGTCCCTCTCCAGTACATGCGTGTTACATAGCGGGCCGGGGGATCACTCGGATTGACTTGCTCAGCCCCTTCGGTCGAAGCGTGGGTGTCCATTTGTCCTGCGCCCGTTGCAGGCAGTCCAGCATGTATTGCGGCGCGGGGCGCGCCTTCCGCAACCGCGTGTCGACATGAAGCATCATGTGCTCTCCCGTTGCCAGCACGATGCCGCGATCGGTATCTAGCGCATACTGGTAGATGTGCAGCCGGATGGGATCAAATCCTGCAAAAGCCGTGTAGAACGAGATGTTCGTTCCGACGACGCATTCGCGCAGATTGCGCTGATGGCCTTCCACCGAGAAGAAGCTGTAGCCCTTCAATCGATAGTCCTCGGTGAAGCCCATAGCGCGCAGGAAGTTCTCGCCGGCATCGGCGAAGAGCTTGTAATACATCCACTCCGTCAGGTGGCCATTGTAGTCGATCCATGTCGCATCGACCGCCGTCTTCAGGGTCAGCAGGGCGTTGGTTTCCGGTTTCTCGTCAGCAGCAACGAAGTCGGCGGGCCAATTCGTCATCAGTCCACTCCAACCAGATCTTCATGCATGTCGATGAAGCTTCCCTCGGCAACGTAGCGATGAGCGACCATGCCTGCGACCTCGGATTCGATCGTTTGCTCCATCTTCATCGATTCCATGATGGCGACCGGATCGCCCGGCCGGATCAGTTCTCCCTCTTCGACCAGCCACTTCACGACGAGGCCCGAAAGTGGTGCCTTTACCGAGGTCCGGAAGGTGGGAGCCTCCTCTTCAACCGCCGAGGCGCTGCCCCCGCCGACCAGGTTCTGGGCCGCGTGACTTTCGGGATGGCTTGCGGCCGCCTCGATCAGTGTGGGTAATTCGGCGTCCACCCAGCGCGTGTGGACGGCAAACCCCGCTGCCTCGGAGGCGGTAAATTCGGGGCGTTCGAGGAAGGCGAGGTGCAGCGGAACGATGGTTTTCGGCCCGAGCACCGAGACCTCGCGCAGGGCGCGGCGCGCGCGGAGCAGTGCCTCACCGCGATTGCGGCCGGTGACGATGATCTTTCCGATCAGCGAATCGTAGAAGGGTGGGACGGTATCGCCCGCCTCGTATCCGAAATCGAGCCGGACCCCGGGGCCGGAGGGCAGCCGCAGGTAGGCGATCTGACCGGGGGTGGGGCGGAAATCGGCGGCGATGTCCTCGGCATTGATGCGGAATTCGATGGCATGGCCAGAGACCTGCGGCATCTCGCGCAGGGCTTCGCCCTCGGCGATGCGGAACATCTCGCGGATGATGTCGATGCCGGTCACCTCTTCGGTCACGGGATGCTCGACCTGGACCCGGGTGTTGACCTCAAGGAAGGCAAGCTCACCCTGCGGGGTCAGCAGGAATTCGCAGGTCGCGGCGCCGCGGTAGTCGGCCAGTTTGAGGATGGCGATCGAGGCCTCGTCCAGCCGGCGCAGCTGCTCGGGGCTCAGGAATGGGGCAGGGGCTTCTTCGACCAGTTTCTGCTGGCGGCGTTGCAGGGTGCAGTCGCGGGTCGAAAGCACGCGTACGGTGCCGTGGCTGTCGGCGAGGCACTGGGTCTCGACGTGCCGCGCGCCTTCAGCATAGCGTTCGATGAAACATTCCGGCCGGCCGAAGGCGCTACCGGCTTCGCGCTGCGCCGATTCCAGCATGGGCTCCAGAGAGTCGAGGTCGCGCACGATACGCATGCCCCGCCCGCCCCCGCCGTTCTGTGCCTTTATGATCAGGGGAAATCCATGGGCGGTCGCGAAGTCCCGCGCCAGCGATGCAGTCAGGTGGCCGTCCTCTGAGCCGGGCAGCATCGGCGCCCCGGCCCGTTTGGCGATGGCGCGCGCGCTGACCTTGTCGCCCAGCAGGGCGATCGATGCGGGCGAGGGCCCGATCCAGGTCAGGCCGGCAGCCTCGACTGCTGCCGCGAAGGTTTCGTTCTCGGACAGCAGGCCGTAGCCGGGATGGACCGCATCGGCACCTGCCTTGGCGGCGATGTCGAGGATGGCCTGCTGGTTCAGATAGGTGTCCAGCGGTGCGCTGCCGGGCAAAATATGGCACTCGTCGGCCAAGCGGGCATGAAGCAACCGGGCATCCGGCTCGGCGGCGATCGCCACCGAGGTATAACCACTGTCGCGGCAGGCCCGGATGATGCGCAACGCGATTTCACCCCGGTTGGCGATGAGGATCTTCTTCATAGTTGTCGCTTCCCTCAGTTCAGTGGTTGACGAGAACAGCCGCATCGTCGGGCCAGGTGATCCAGACGTTCCCGCCCGATTGCGGGATCTCTGCTTTGGCGCATTCGATCAGGACGTTTTCGCCGGCAGGGATGCGCAAGGTAACCAGGCAGCGACTGCCGAGGAAGAGCTCGTGCGTGATCGTGGCGGCGAGGGGCGGCACATGGCCAGGCAGGGCGCAGGGTGCGGCTGTCATCTTGATTGCCTCGGGGCGAATGACCACCGAGGTCTCCGCCTCGGCGGCCGTATCGCTTCTTTCGTCGCGCGCCGGCACATCCCCCAAGGCGGTGCGGGCGAGGACGCGCCCGCCCTCCTGTTCGGTCACGACTTTCGCGGCGACGAGGTTCGCCTCGCCGAGGAACTCGGCCACGAAGCGCGAGCGCGGTCGGAAGTAGAGGTCGGCGGGAGAGGAGAACTGCAGGATCTCGCCCTTCTCCATGACCGCGATCTGATCGGAGAGGATAAAGGCTTCTTCCTGGTCATGGGTAACATAGACGGCGGTGATCCCGGTGCGCTGCTGGATTTCGCGCAGCTGTGTGCCCAGTTGTTGGCGCAACCGGCGGTCCAGTGCACCCATCGGCTCATCCAGAAGCAACAGCGCGGGCTTGTAAGCCAAAGCGCGTCCAATAGCCACCCGCTGCTGCTGGCCGCCGCTGAGGTCGCCTACCGCGCGGTCGGCGACATGGGGCAGTTCGATCATCTCAAGGATTTCGCGCGTCCGACTTGCGCGATCGGCGGCGGGCCAGCTGTGCAGCTTGAGCGGGTAGGCAATGTTCTCGGCCACAGTCATGTGCGGAAAGAGCGCGTAATTCTGGAAGACGAAGCCGATGTTGCGGGCCTGGACGGGCAGGGAAGTGACGTTGGTATCGCCGATGTAGATCGCGCCCGAGGTGGGCTCTGCGAGGCCCGCGATAGCGCGCAGAAGCGTCGTCTTGCCTGAACCCGAGGGTCCGAGCAGCGTGCAGAAGCTGCCGGCGGGGATCTCGAGGCTGGTTTCCTTCAGGCCGACATAGCCGTTGGGAAATGTCAGGCCCACACCCTGGACCGAGATGTTGCTGGCCCTGTCAGCACCCCGTCCGGTCGGGGAGGGCCCGGCGTCTGCCCGGGGAAGCGAAGTCATGATGGCCTCGGCGATCTGAGTTTAATAATTACAATTGTTATGCAAAAATTGGCAGCAAACAAGAAAAACTTGCGTGGATGCGCCCAGATGGGCGGTTCTTGCAGAAGAAGTTGCAAAGGGAATGCTTTTATGACATGACAGTCGTGATAAGAAGGCCGACTGACAGCACAAACAACAGAGGAGTTAACGACCATGAAGCAAGCGACCACCATCTCAGTGCTCATGCTGGGGCTGGCGCTCGGATCGGCGGCCCGGGCGGAAGGTGTCCTGCCCGACGCCGTGCGCGATGGCGTCAGCGGCGAGATCGTCTGGCATGACGGCTCGGGCGGCCTCACCACACGCGCCCGTGAAGCGACGATCATGAAATCCTTTGGCGAGGAAACCGGCGCCACCGTGCGGTCGGATTACAATTCCGACATGACCAAGTTCTTCGCGGCCATGGATTCGGGTGCGACGATCCCTTGGAGCATGGTCGAGTTCCCCACCAAGGGCGACTTCCTGCGCGCTAAGGAAGCGGGCTACCTCGAAAAGCTTGATCCTGCGATCGTCGACACCTCGCTTTTGGCCGAAGGGTCCTATGACGAGTACGGCGTCGATGTGATGAACTATGGCATCCTGCTGACCTTCAGCACCGAGGCCTTTGCGGGCAAGGAGGCGCCCACTTCAATGGCGGACCTCTACGACACCGCGAAATTCCCCGGCAAGCGCTGCCTCTTCAGCTATCCGCAGTTCGGCGGCGTGCTGGAATCAGCGCTGCTGGCAGATGGCGTCGCCAGGGACGAACTCTATCCGCTGGACCTTGACCGGGCGTTCGCCAAGCTCGACACGATCAAGTCCGACATTATCTGGTGGTCGAACGGCGACGACGCGGTACGCCTGCTGGCCAGCGGCGAATGCTCGATGGGCATCGCTTGGAGCGGCCGCGTTTATGGCGCCGTCGTCAACGACAAGGCCCCGCTGAAGCCGATCTGGGATGGCAGCCTTTATGCGCAGGCAGTCTATGCGGTGCCGAAGGGGGCTCCGAATGCCGCGGCCGGGCAGGCGTTGATCCAGTACTGGCTGGCCGACGTTGAAGGGCAGAAGAATTTCGTCGCCCAAATCCCTTATACCACCAACCTGAAGGCCCTGGGTGCGGATGCCTATGGTCCGGACCTTGCGGCCTGGCTTCCGGCGGGCGATAATCTCAAAGGCGCCGTTCAGGAAGACGCCGATTACTACCTGAAGAACCTGACGGATGTGGTTGACCGCTTCAACCGCTGGGTTGCCTTGAACTAAGGCCAGAGGGCCATCGATGCCGCGAATTGTTGACCACGACGAACGCCGCCGCCAGATCTGCGACTGTCTGCTGGACCTGGTTTCGGAGGTGGGCATTCCGGGGGCGACCATTCGCGGCATCGCGCAAAGGACCGGCTGGTCGACAGGTGTGATTGGGCACTATTTCCAGAACCGCAAGGACTTGCTGATCGGCGGCCTGAGACGTGCGGCCGAGCATCTCTCGGCCCACAACACCCGCGTCCTGTCCTCGCTCACCGGAATCGCGGCACTCGAACAGATCCTGGAGGGCTCCATCCCCCTTGATGGCCGTCGCCTCGCTCTGTGCCGTATCTTCTTCTTCTTCTACATCGAGGCGATGCACGAACCCGACCTGTTGACCGAGGTGCAGACCTATCTCCTCGATTGGCGCAAGTCCGTGGGGCGGGCGATCCGTCAGGCTCAGAAGGCAGGGGATTTGCCGGCCGAGCTCGACTCTCGGGTCATCGCCGTCGATCTGATCGGCCTAGCCGATGGGGTCAGCGTCCACGCCCTGCTGGATGAGGGCATCATGCAATCGGTCCGGGAGCGCTCTCCGGTCCGCTTCTGGATCCGGCAACTCGGCGATCCGACACTCGGGTCGCTGGCCGGCACGAAATTCGATCTACAGGCCCGGGTCCTCGAAACCTGAGCCTGCTCAATCCGGGTAGAGACATGCAAGACCTTCACACGAACACCCTTGGGTGGACGGTATCGTCGATCCTCGGTGATCTTGGGCCGCAAGCCGATCACCGTGCCGACAAGCTCGCCATGATCTGGGAGGGCGGTTCGCGCACCTATGGGGAACTGCGTGAACGCGCACTGCGGCTGGCCGCGGCCTTGCGGGCGCGGGGTCTGCAGACCGGTGATCGCGTCGCATCCGTTCTCTTCAACCGCGGCGAGACCTTCGAGCTTTACTTCGCCTGTGCCTATGCGGGCCTTGTGTTCGTGCCGGTGAGCTTCCGCCTGACCCAGGTCGAGCTGCAGAAGATATTCGACGACAGCGGCGCGAAGATCGTCTTCACCGAGACCGAGCTTCTGCGTCCGGTGTCCGAGGCCATCGCGGGCTGCACCAGCCGCCCCGGAGTCATTTGCCTTGAGGCCGAAGCGGGCGGGGCCGATTACGAGGCGCTGGCCACGAGCGGGGCGCCGCTCGTCCATCCGGTCGCCCATGAGATCCAGATGATCCTCTACACCTCGGGCACGACGGGCACGCCCAAGGGTGTGGTGCTGACCGGGCTTGCGATCATGTGGTTCGCCATGCAGCAGGCAATTCAGTTCCGCGGCCTCTCGGCACATTCGGTGATGATGATCAATGCGCCGATGTACAACACCGCCGCAATGAACGAGAGTTCGATCCCCGCCTTCCTGACAGGTGCCACCGTCGCCATCATGCCCAGTCGCGGCTGGACTGCCAAGCGCATGGCCGAGCTGATGGACAGCTGGAAGGTCACCCATACGCTGGTCTTCCCGACCATGTTCCGCAACCTCATCGATGAGGACGACTCCGCCCACCTCCCGCTGACGCACTTGCGCTACTGGTACACTGGCGGAGAGAACTGCCCACCTGCACTGATGGCCGAGGTCCGCCGCCGCTGGCCGCATGCAACGCTTGCCATCGCCTATGGCTCGACCGAGTCCGGCATCCCGACCTTCATCGAGAATGAGGACATCCAGCGCTATCCCGGCTCGGTCGGGCGCTGCATCGCCGGTCAGACCATCCGCCTGCTCGATTCCGAGGGAAAGGACGTGGCCCCCGGCGAGATCGGGGAGGTCTGGACCGCGGGACCGGCCGTCATGCGCAACTACTGGAACGCGCCCGAACTCGATGCCACGACGATCCGCGACGGCTGGCTGAACATCGGCGACCTCGCCCGGGTGGATGCGGAGGGCTATCTCTACATCGTGGGTCGCAGCAAGGACATCATCATCTCGAAGGGGCAGAACATCTACCCCGCCGAGCTTGAGAACGCCATTCGCCGCCACCCCGACGTCGCCGAAGTGGCTGTGGTCGGCATCCCCGATCCGGAGTTCACCGAACTGGTCTGCGCCTGCATCGTGCCACGCCAGGGCGGGACGGCGGACGAGGCCCAGATCATGGAGCACATCCGCGGCCTTCTCGCCTCTTACAAGAAACCCCGGCACATCTTCTTCATGGAGGCCTTTCCGATCCGGAACGGGACCAAGGTCGACAAGAAGGAACTCTCGCGCTTGTGCGTCGAGCGGGCCGCTTCCAAGCAATAGGGAGAAATCACGATGTCGCATCCTGTCAGCCCCGAATGGGGAAAGCTATTGGCCGAACTGGAGCAACGCCGCGCAGTCGCCCTGGCCGGCGGTGGCGAGGCTCGTACCGCCCGTGAGCACCGCTATGGCCGCACCACCGCGCGCGAGCGCATCGCGCGGCTTGTCGATCCGGGCACCTTCCTTGAGGTCGGCACCTTTGTGACGACGCCGACCGAGGACGGCAGCCCCCTGGCCTCGACGTATGTTTGTGGCCTGTGCGAGATCGACGGCCGCCCGGTCGCCATCGGCGCCGAGGACTTCACCGTCGAAGGCGGCGGTGTGGGTGTGCACCTGCCACGTCCAAAGGGGGGCTGGGGCGGGTTCATCGAGGAATTCGCGCTTGGCTACCGTATTCCCCTCGTGCTCCTGATCAACGGGGTCGGCGGCTCGGTCATCCTGCAGGATGCCATCGGCTATCCCGAGCTTCAGGCGACCAACCCAACCTTCCCGATGTTCGACCTGCTTGAGAAGGTGCCGGTCCTGGCCGCCGTCCTTGGACCGACTGCGGGCAGTTCGGCCGCGCGGGCGCACATGTCGCATTTCTCGGTGATGACCAAGGATAACGGCTGCCTCTTCGCCGGCGGGCCGCCGGTCGTGAAGCAGGCGCTTGGCCTCGATATCGACAAGTTCGCACTCGGGGGGGCGGATATCCACACCCGCCTCTCAGGCCTGATCGATAACCAGGTCGCCAACGAGGACGAGGCGCTTGCCGCGCTGCGCCGGGTCCTGTCCTATCTGCCCCAGCACGTCAGCGAGAAATCTGCCCCTCTTACGGCTTGGGAGGAGAATGACCAGAACGACCTGTTCAAGATTGTCTCGCCCAGCCTGCGCCGCACCTATGACGTCCATGCGCTGATCAATTGCATCGTCGACGCGGGCAGCTTCTTTGAGACCGCGCCCGATTATGGCCGTTCGGTCCGGACGGGTTTTGCGCGCATCGAGGGGCATGCGGTGGGCATCATCGCCTCGGACAGCCGGTTCATCGCGGGTTCGCTCGACGGAGCAAGCTCGATGAAGCAGGCCAAATTCACCGACCTCTGCGACCGTTTCCACATTCCGGTGGCCTATCTTGTTGATGTTCCGGGATTTCTTGTTGGACCGAGAGCCGAGGAGGCGGGTGTGCTGAAATACGGTGCCATCGCGCTGCGATCCATCCAGCAGGCCAGGATCCCGGTTTTCACGGTTCAGGTCCGCCGTTCATTCGGGCTGGGGGGCGTGGCCACGGGCAATGCCAATGCACTGAGCCTGCGCCTGGTCTGGCCGAGCGCCGCCTGGGGCGACATGCCCGTCGAGGGCGGGGTCGAGGCGGCTTTCCGCGCCGAACTTGAGGCGGCCAACCCGCAAGACCGCGCCGCCTTGAAAGAGCGCTTGACCGCGCGCTTCGCAGCCCAGACTTCGATCTGGAAGGCGGTCGAGAACTTTGCCGCCGAAGAGATGATCGACCCGCGCGACACCCGGCGCTACCTGGCGCGGCTCGTCAAGCTGTATTACCGGCGCCCGGTCGAGGCGCAAGCCTGATGGCGCAGCGGCTCGACATGCAGTTGCGCGCTCGGCTGGGGCAGACAGCGCTGATTGCCCCGGCGCTGGCGATCTTTGCCCTGTCGCTCCTGTGGCCGCTGGCCACGATCCTTATCCGCAGCTTGAACGAGAAGGGCCGCGGCAGCCTCGACGGCGGTCCCTATTTTGGCCATTACGCCGCGATCCTTGAGGATGATCTCCTGCGTCAGGTCACCTTGCAAAGCCTGATGCTGGCGGCGACCGCTACGGCGGTCACCGTCCTTTTGGCCTTCCCCGCGGCCTATCTTATCTCGCGCCTGTCACGGACTCTCTCCTCGCTTATGGTGGTGGTGATCCTGATGCCCTTCTGGGTCTCGATCATCGTGCGGCTATTTGCCTTCACGACCATCCTTGGTCAGCAGGGTATCATCAACAGTGCGCTGGGAGCCTTCGGGATCGAGCCCTTGCCGCTCTTGTACAACACCTTCGCGACCGTGGTGGGCATGGTGGCCTACCTGCTGCCCTATCTGGTTCTGATCCTCCTGTCCGCCATGATGTCTGTTGACACCTCGCTTCTGACCGCAGCGCGGACCATGGGCGCGACTGAAGGCCAGACATTTCGCGACATCTATTTCCCCCAGGTGCGCCCGGCGCTGTTCGGTGGAATGGTCTTGATCCTTGTTCTGGGGCTCGGGTTTTTCCTGACCCCGGCGATCCTCGGCGGGCCGCGCAATCTGACGATCCCGATCTTTATCCAGCAGCAGGTGCAGTCCTTCCAATGGGGCAAGGCCGCGGCACTCGGCGTCCTTCTCTTGCTGATTTCCGTACTGGGCTATCTGCTGGCGCTGAAGTTGGGGGGCACCGGTATCCTGTCGCCCGTCCAGCAAGGTTCGCGTGGCGCGCGCGCCCATGAGAGGCTGCGGCCCACGCCCGTTACGATCCTCTGCGCCGCGATCCTGGTCTTCGACCTTGTGCTTCTGATTCTCCCCCTGGTCGTAGTCATTCCCACGGCCTTCACCGAAGGCTCGATGATCCGTTTCCCGCCTGTCGGCTTCTCGCTGCAGTGGTTCGAGGAGGCGGTCACATCGCAGGTCTGGATCGACTCCTTCCTCAAGAGCGTGCGCGTGGCGTTTATGACGGCGATCGTAGCGACGCTCTGCGGCCTGGGCCTCGCCCGCGCCGGCACTCGAACGGATTCGGCGGCGCTCAAGCTGGTGATCCAGGGCATCGCCATCTCCCCCCTGATCGTGCCGGTGGTGCTCCTGGGGATCGGGATCTACGACGTGCAGGGCAGGATGGGCCTGCTCGGCTCCGATTTCGGGCTGATCCTGGCACATGCGGTGCTCTGCTTGCCGCTGACCTTCCTCGTGCTGGCCAACGGCCTTGCGGGCGTCGATCGATCGATCGAGCAAGCGGCCTGGACGATGGGGGCGAGCCCTGCCCATACGTTCCTGACCGTCGTGGTACCCAACCTCATGCCCGCCGTGATCGGAGCGATGGTGATCTCTTTCGTCACCTCCTGGGACGAAGCCGTGCTGGCGATGTTCCAGACGGGGCTCGACAAGACCTTGCCCGTGACGATCTTCTCTTACCTCAAGAGCGGGATAACCCCGGCTGTCTCGGCGGTGGCGGCGATCGTCAGCCTGCCGATCCTGCTGGGTACCCTCGTCGTCGGGCTGAGGACGGTCCGAAACTCACGCACAAACAACAAGGCGTAGCAAGAAATGGCACACAAGGGACATTTTCCCTCGGGAGACTTTTGCATCGTCGGGGCGCATGAATCGCCGCGCCGCCGCGCCCCGGGCATCCACCCGTTTCAGATCCATGCCGAGGTGATCGCCGAGGCACTCGCCGACGCGGGGCTGACGCTGGAGGATGTTGACGGCTTTGCCACCGCGGCGTCCTTTCCCTCAGAGGCGGGCTGGCAGTTGAACGCGGTCGAGGTGGCCGAATATGTAGGCATCCGGCCGACCTGGATCTGCAACACCGACAATGGCGGAGCGGCGGCGCTGGCGCATGTCGGCAATGCTGTCGCGGCCATCCAGGCGGGCCTCTGTAGTGTCGTGGTGGTCAGCTATGCATCCTCCGGGCGTTCCTGGCCGCTGGCGGCGCCCGATTTCAATTCAGGCCAGACAGGGCCAGGGCAATACGAAGTGCCCTTCGGGATGTCGACAATCTCGGCCCATGCGTTGGCCGCGCAGCGCTACATGCACGACTTCGGCTTGACCTCCGAGCAGTTGGCCAAGATCGCCGTGCAGATGCGTAGCAATGCCGCAAACAACCCCCACGCGATGTTCCGCGAGGCTCTGACGGTGGAGCAGGTTCTGTCCTCGGCCATGATCTCGACCCCACTGCACAAGCTCGATTGCTGCGTGGTCTCGGATTCGGGCGGCGCTATCGTCGTGACCGCCAAGGACCGCGCTCGTGACACGCGCCGCGGCGGTCCGGTGGTCCTCGGCTACGGTGAGGCCTTGGGGCAAATCCAGATGAACCAGATGGCGGATATGACGACCACCGCCGCGCGCCACTCCGGGGCCCGCGCCCTGCAGACGGCGGGCGTGACCATCGGGGACATCCGGCTGGGGCAAATCTACGACTCTTTCACGATCACCGTGGCGTTGACGCTGGACGCCCTGGGATTTGCGCCGCGCGGCGAGGTCGGGGGCTTCATCGACGACGGCGGCATCACGCCGGGAGGTCGCCTGACGCTGAACACCGACGGCGGCGGCCTGTCGTCCAACCACTCCGGGCGGCGGGGTATCTATGCCCTGATCGAGGCCGTGCGCCAGCTGCGCGGCGAGGGGCCAGGGGTGCAAGTTGCCAATCCGGACCTGTGCTTGGTGCATGGGACGGGTGGCTGGCTGTCGGCCACCGCAACCCTCATTCTGGGAGCGCAGCAATGATCGAGATGACTTCCGTCCTGCCTGTGAAGGACGAGACCTCCGAACCCTGGTTCGCCGCCCTGAACGAGGGCCGGCTGCTGATCCAGCGCGACCCGGTCAGCGGCAAGGCGCAATTCTACCCGCGGGCGCGGGTTGCGGGTCATCCCGACCGACTGCCGGAGTGGACCGAGGCCTCGGGCCGGGGGACGCTTTATTCCTTCACTGTCGTTGAACGCACGGTACATCCCCAGTTCCGCGCCATGGCCCCCTTTGTGCTTGCGCTGGTCGATCTGGAGGAAGGGGTCCGCATGACTTCCTGGATCGTCGATGTTCAGCTCAAGGACCTTCGTTGCGATATGCCGCTCAAGGTGGTGTTCCGTGAAGTCCACCCCGGCCAGATCCTGCCCTGCTTTACGGTTGCCTGATGAAAATTCTGTTCGAAGACATCGCTCTGGACTCCGCCTTTGTCTCCACCGGCCGGACGATCACCGAAGCCGATATCGTCAACTTTGCGGGGCTGAGCGGGGATTTCAACCCGCTGCACGTCGATGACCTCTGGGTGCGTGAGAACACTGGCTTCTCGGGTCGCATCGCCCATGGGCTGCTGGTGCAATCCATCGGAGAGGGCCTCGCCTGCGCCGAAATCTCGCAGTGGAAGATCCTGGCCTTCCTGGAGGTCCAGCGCCGGATGCTGGCTCCCGTCTATCCTGGCGACCGCATAGCGCAGCACTATCTCGTGATGGCCAAGAGGCCCAGCTCGAAGGACCCCTCGCGCGGTGTCGTCGAGGTCGAGGTCACGATCCGCAACCAGAAGGGTGAGGCGGTGCAGGCCGGCTACAACAGATACCTGATCGGAGGAAACAACTGATGCGCGGACTTCGGGGCAAGGTCTTTTGGGTGACGGGTGGCGCACAGGGCATCGGCAAGGCCATCGCGCTGCGGCTGAAGGATGAAGGCGCCAAGGTCGTTGTGGCCGACCGCAATGCCGATGGCGCCGCCCGGGTCGCCGAAGAGATATGCGCGGCGGGGGGCGAGGCGATGGCCGTAGCCCTCGACGTCGCGGCGCGCGACAGCTGGGCCGATGCTGTCGATGCGGTGAAGGCGCGGATGGGACTTCTCGACGGGCTCGTGAACAACGCGGGTCTGACCCGCGACAAGTCCCTGGCCAAGATGTCGGATGACGATTGGGATCTGGTTCTGGCCGTCAACCTCAAGGGGGCATGGCTTGGCTGCCAGGTTGCAGTGGCGCAGATGGCCGGGCGGGGCGGGGCCATCGTCAACCTGTCGTCCGAGTCACGTTGGGGCGCCTTCGGTCAGGCCAATTACGCCGCTGCGAAATCCGGTCTCGTCGGTCTCACCCGGACGGTGGCCATCGAAGCCGCCCGCCACGGGATTCGCGTCAACGCAGTGGCACCCGGCACCACGCGCACGCCCATGGTCGAGGCCGTGCCCGCCGAAGTGCGGGCCGGCTGGCTGCAGAACATTCCCCTGCGGCGCGAGGCCGAACCGGCCGAGATCGCCTCGGCCGTGGCCTTCCTGCTGTCGGACGACGCCAGCTATGTCACCGGTCAGATCCTTGGCGTGAACGGTGGTTCCGCGCTCTGACCCCCCACTCCTGCAACGCTGCGGCGTTGCAGTCCTGAAAGGACCTTTCCGTGAACATTCCGTCCAAGGCAGATGTCGTCATCGTCGGCGGTGGCATCGCCGGCTGTTCCTGGCATATCACCTCACCAAACTTGGCATCTCCGACGTCGTCCCGTGCGAGCGCAAGCAACTGACCAGTGGCACCACATGGCACGCGACGGGCCTTGTGCCCAGTTGCGCGCCAGATGACCGAACTGGCGCAATACACTGGCGAGCTGTTCGGCCGTCTCGAATAAAAGACCGGCCAGGCCACCGGCTTTCGTCGGTCGGGCGCGTTGCGCGTGGCGACCAATGCGGCGCGTTACGAAGAGTTGGCGCGCGGCGCTTCGATGGGTCGCAATTTCGGCCTTCCGGTCGAGGCGGTCAGCGCGGTCGAGATCAAGGAACGCTGGGCCCCGATCAATGCCGAGGGTATCGTCGGCGGCTTCTGGTTTCCGCAGGACGGGCAGGTGAACCCGGCCGACGTTACCATGGCCTATGCCAAGGGCGCCCGGATCATTGAACACCTCGCCGTCACAAGGATTCTCGCCGATAACGGCAAGGCCCCCGGCGTGATGACCGAGCAGGGCCCGATCCATGCCGCTGCCTCCTCATCATAGAAGAACAGGGCGACATTCTAACTTTGCTCAGGTGCGACACTTCTACTTTGCGCCTACACACAGAAGACCGATAATGAAGATTATGTAATTCCTTCGGCCCCCGGCGGTTCATTCATCCGATGCCTGAGTCCGGCCCCAAGAGAGAACCGGACACGAAGAGTTCGCGCTTCACCGAAGTGTGGACCGTCATGATCCTGCTGCTGCGGGATGGGGTGGCCACGCGAAGATGAAGGGTATCTGGGCGGCCCGCAGTTTGGCCGAGAAATCTGGGAAGACTCCGGATCTCTTGTCCGTCGGCCGGAGGTGAACGGTCTGCACCACAGAATCGTTTTGATGCGCAGGCCTCCGTCTCTGAGGTCGGGCGCCTAGGTCAGGCTGCGTGGGCCCCGGCGCAATATAGTGTACCGCAATGTCTGGCAATCAGGCTATTGAAAGAAAACGACTTTCTGGAGACAGCTCCCCCCATGCCGTTCGGATTTGGAGATGCTGCTGTCACGGTTTGGACCTCCGTTCCGTCGCTGGAACCAACAGCAATGTCAGGTTTGACAGGCGGATGAAGCTGTGCTCTATTACTAAAGTCCGGAACTAAGTTCTAATTTTCGGGATAAAAGGGGAGGGAAAAATGCGCTCTTACAAGAATACTCTGCTGCAGGCCGCACTGGCGGTCGCTACCGTTTCTTCCACCGGCGCCCATGCGCAGGACCAGGAGCCGATCAAGATCGGCTTTGCCATCGCCCTTTCGGGCTGGATGGCCAATTACGATGTCGAACCGCACAACGCCGCCGAGATGCTGATCGAAGAGATCAACAAGAACGGCGGCCTGCTGGGCCGGCAGATCGAGACCAAAGTCGTCGACATGAAGACGGACCAGACGCTGGCGGCGACCGCCGCCGCCGAGTTGATCGACTGGGGCGCCGACATGCTGATTGTGCCGCCCGACTACGACTTCGGCTCACCGGCGGCGCTGGCGGCACAGAATGCGGGTCTGGTTGCCATCTCGACTGGCGCGGGCGATCCCAAGATGGGCGTGCAGGGCGTCGGGCCGAACGTATTCACGGCCCATACCGCCTCGCAGAGCCAAGGGATCGTGATGGCCGACTACGCCAAGGCCGCTCTGAACTTCAAGACTGCCTACATGCTGGAAGACGTGTCGATCGAATACAGCAAGTCGGCCTGTGCCGGTTTTGAAGCCGCCTGGACCAACATTGGCGGCACGCTGATCGGCAAGGACACCTTCAAGAACGACGACCCCTCGATCGCCTCGCAGATCACGCGGATCAAGGGGCTTGAGACTGCACCCGATGCCATCTTCATGTGCAGCTACACCCCCGGCGGCGGAGCGGCAGTGCGCCAGATCCGGGCCGCGGGGATCGAAACGCCGATCCTGTCCGTCACCGGGATGACCGGTAACTTCTGGCTTGAGGCCGTGCCCGGTCTGAAGGACTTCTACATCCCCACGATCATGTCGCTGTCGGGCGACGATCCGCGCCCCGAGATCAACACGTTCATCGCCGACTACACCGCGCGCTGGGGCGCCGCGCCGACGACCGAATTCTCGGTTCTGGGCTATTGCGCCATCCAGCAATGGGCCCATGCGGTTGAAAAGGCGCAGTCGGTCGAGACTGAGGCCGTCGTGCAGGTGATGAATACCTACAAGGACGAACCCTTCGCCTGCGGCTTGACCACTTACACCGATCAACTGCACATTCAGCTGGATCGCCCGCAATTGATCATGAAGGTCGAGGACGGGGCCTTCCGTGCCGTCGAGATGTACCGCAACACCTTCATCCCGGACATGAACCTGCTGTTCCGTGTCGGGCAATAAGGCCGGCACGATCCGCGACCTGCGCCGGGCGGCCGATTGTCGCCCGGAGTTTCCGGAAAAGGCACAGCCCTGTCGGGGCTGAAGGCCGGGGGGCAAGACGATCGATGCAAGAACAGAAGCTGACACTGGAAGCGCGCGAAATCCGGGTTGAATTCGGGGGCATTCGCGCGCTGAACGGGGTGGACTTGACCCTTCCCAACGGAGCGATCCTGGGGTTGATCGGGCCGAATGGTGCAGGAAAGACCACCATGGTCAACGTGATGAGCGGTTTCCAGAAGCCCAGCACCGGAGAAGTCAGGGTGGACGGGGTGGTTGTTTCCGGCTTTACGCCTCAGCAGACTGCCCGGTCCGGCATCGCCCGCAGCTTTCAGTCTGCCCGTGTGTTCCGGGATCTGACTGTAGAACAAAACCTGACCGTGGCCGGGCTGGGCATTGGTCTGTCCAAGAAGGCGGCCACCGAACAGGCTCGCGACATATTGGACTGGATCGGCTATCGGCAGGGTAATGACCGGCGCTGCAATTCCTTGCCCTACAGTGATGAGCGTCGCGTCAGCATCGCCCGCGCCCTAGCGACCCGCCCGTCCTTCGCGCTGCTGGACGAGCCCGCCTCCGGCATGAACGAACGCGAATGCGAACAACTGATGGAGGTGATCGTCAACATACCCCGGCGGTTTCGCTGTGGCGTCATGCTGATCGAACACAACATGCAGGTCATCATGGGCGTCTGCGAGCGCATCCATGTCCTGGATGGCGGCAGGACCCTGGCGGAGGGCCTTCCCGAGGAAATCAAGAAGAACCCTGACGTGCTGCGCGCCTATCTGGGCGACAAGGGCACGCGGCACCATGCGGCAGGATAGGCTGAGCCATGATGAACTTTGTCCAAGTCATGATTGACGCCTTGGCCCTTGGCAGCCTCTATGCCCTTGTTGCCCTGGCCATCGGCCTTGTTTTCGGGGTCATGCGTCTGGTCAACTTTGCCCAGGCCGATTACATCACGCTGGGGGCCTACTCGCTTGTGGTCCCGACGGCGTCCATCACGCCACCCTTGCTGTTCGGGGCGTTGTCGCCAGCACTCATGATTCTGGCCGTGATCGGCATGGTGACCATGCTGGCCCTGATGACCGAGCGGATCGCCTTTCGCCCTCTGCGCCGGTCGGACCCGGCCACGCTGCTGATCTCTTCCTTTGCGGTCAGCTACTTTCTGCAAAGCTTGCTGACGCTGGTGCATGGCGGTCGGCCCAAGGCGGTGAACATCGGAGGGGCACTGACCCAGCCGGTAGAATTTGCCGGCATCCGCATTCCCGGCGTGCAGTTGCTGACGCTGACCGTGGCGATGACGCTGCTTGTCGCTCTGGTGCTCTTTCTCAAGAAAACGCCCATCGGCATCCAGCTTCGCGCCGCAGCCGAAGATTTCCAGATGGCGCGGCTGCTGGGCGTGCCCGCAAACCGTGTGATTGCAATTGCTTTTGCAATCAGCGGCATCCTTGCCGGCACGATCTCGCTCTTGTTCGTGATCCAGACCGGGCTCCTGTCGATCGGCATGGGTATCACGCCGGTGGTCTATGCCTTTTTTGCGACGGTGATCGGCGGCATGGGCTCACTCGGCGGGGCGGTGCTGGGTGGTATGGTGGTCGGCGTTGCCAGCGCCTTGCTGCAGACCTACCTGCCCGCCGATCTGCGCGCCTTCCGCGATGCGGGGGTCTTCGGGCTTGTCATTCTTATCCTGCTGGTCAGGCCGCAGGGCCTGATCGTCACCGGCGCGGCCAAGGAACGGGTGTAAGAGCATGAAGCGCATTCTGCAAGATTACGGCCCGCTTCTGATCCTGGTCGTTCCGCTGATCGTCGCCGTCGCCCTGCTGGACCAGTTCGGCTCGTCGATACTGAACCGGAACGCGACCGAAGCCCTGATCCGGCTGGTTTTCGCCGTCGGCCTCTACATCTTTGTTGGCAACTCCGGCCTGATGTCCTTTGGGCACATGGCCTTTGCGGCGATCGCGGCCTATGCCGCCGCCTGGCAGACCTGCTGCGCGATGCTGAAGCCGATCACCATGTCGGGCCTGCCTGACATCCTGCGCGAGAACACCTTTCCGTTGCTGCCCGCTGCCATGACCTCGGTGGCGCTGGCGGGCATCGTCGCGCTGCTTTCTGGGCTGATCCTTATGCGGCTGTCGGGTCTCGGCGCTTCGATCTCGACATTGGCACTGCTTTTCATCCTGAACGTGGTCTATTCGAACTGGGAAAGCGTCACGATGGGCACCTCGACCATTGTCGGCCTGCCGATCTATGTCACGCTCTGGGTGGCGCTTGGCTGTGCGGTGCTCGTCATGACCGTGGCCTATGTGTTCCAGCGCTCGTCCTGGGGCCTGATGCTGCGGGCCACCCGCGAGGACGAGGTGGCGGCCGCTTCGGTCGGCATTTCGCTCTACTGGATGCGGCTGGCGGCCTTTACCCTGTCGGGCATGGTTGCCGGACTGGGCGGCGTCCTGATGGCGCATTTCATGGGCACCGTGTCGATCACCTCCTTCTTCCTGAACCTGACCTTCCTGGTCTTGGCGATGTTGGTTGTCGGCGGAATGCGCAGCCTTGCAGGCGCGGTGGTGGGCGTGGCGGTCATCAGCCTGATCATCAACGTCTTTCGTACGGCCGAGGCCGGCATCAGCCTGGGTCCCATACAGTTCGCGCTGCCGGCAGGCACCCAGGAACTGATCCTTGCGGCACTGATGTTGCTGATCCTCATCTTCCGCAAGGACGGCATTATGGCCGGGCGCGAGATCGAATGGCCGCGCCGGCGCAGCACCGCCGTGGCATCGTCTGCGGCCAAGACTATGGAACTGGACAACCGGGCCTGACCACCGGTCGGGCCCGGCACTCTCCAAACCGACACCCTGTACTGATCACATGAAACATGGCGGGCATTCCCATGAAGATTCCTGAAAGAGGCGTGGCAAAAGACGCGCTGATGCAACAACTCAAGTCCATGAAATCAGAGGATTTCGACTGGCGATCTGGGCATGTCCCCTCTTACACCTACTTCATCGACGACGAGACGCTGGACATGCAGCGCGAGGCCTATGGCGAATACATCGCCGAAAACGGGCTGGGCGCGCCGCGCGCCTTCAAGAGCCTTGAGAAGATGACGGACGACATCAAGTCGATGGGGTTGGACCTGTTCAACGCGCCCGAAGGTGCGGGGGCGTCGTTCACCTCGGGGGGCACCGAAAGCGTATTCATGGCAGTCAAGACCGCCCGGGACCTGACGCGCCACCTGCGGGGAGAACCCGACGGGCGCTTCAACATCGTCGCCTGCGAAACCGCCCATCCCTGTCTGGACAAAGCGGCGCAGCTTATGGGGATTGAGGTGCGCCGCACACCGCACACCCCCGAGTTCCGCGCCAACCCTCAGCTGATGCGCGCCGCCGTCGATGACCGCACGATGATGCTCTTTGCGTCGGCGCCGAACTATCCCTTCGGCACCTTTGACCCGATCGCCAGGCTGGGCACTCTGGCGCAGGATCTGAAACTGCGTCTGCATGTCGATGGCTGTTGGGGTGGCTTTCTGAACCCCTTTGCCGAACGCCTGGGCTATCCCATTCCCGAATGGGATTTCCGGGTTCCGGGCGTCTCGAGCCTCTCGGCCGACATCCACAAGTTCGGCTATGCCGCCAAGGGAGCCAGCCTGGTGCTTTACCGCGACGCCGCGGATCAGGAGTTCGAGCGCTTCACCTTCAGCGGGTGGCCTCGTGGTACCTACTCCACTCCGACCTTTCAGGGCACCAAGGCTGGAGGCGCCGTTGCCTCGGCCTGGGCGGTGATGCAGTTTCTGGGGATGGATGGCTATCTTCGCGCCGCCCGCCAGACCATGGAGGCGACGATGCAGTTGATCGAGGGGCTGAACGGCATCCCCGGACTGCGCTGCCTGGAACCCTTTGGCGAAAGCAACCTGATGTCCTTTGAGGCTACCGACCCCGCGATCGACATCTATGCCGTTGCCGACCGGCTGGAAGAGCGCGGCTGGCTGCGCGGGCGGATGCGCGACCCCAAGGCGATCCAGCAGGGGGTGAACCCAGCCCATCTGGCCACCGTCGGCGCCTATCTGGACGCCGTACGCGAGGCGATCGACCATGTGCGGATGCAAGCGGAAGGCCCCGTGGCCTATGATGAACACAGCTATTAACCTTGGATGATCCGGCAGACGGACAAGGGCCACCGCATCGGGTGGCCCTTTTTTCATTTCGTGTTCCGAAACCCCGAGGAAGCGGCGTGGCCAGGTCTCGGGGGCAACCCGTCAAGGACGCGCGCCCGCTTCAGTCTTTCCTCCTCTGCCCCGCGTACGGCCGCGCAGGGAAAGGATCGGCGTCAGCGCCTGGGCAGTTTCCTCCAGCTGCTTGACCACAGCGCCAGTCTCTTCTCGGATGGTGCGCGAGATTGGACCCGTGATGCCCACCGAATAAATGACGCCATCCATCGGAATGTGGATCGGCACTGACAGCGCCGACATGCCTTCATGGATGCACTCGTTGCAAACAGCAAAGCCGAGGCTGCGGATATCGCCCAGTTCCTGCAGCACCGCCCTGCGATCGGTTACCGTGTTGCGGGTAAAGGCCTCAAGCGGGCGTTCCAGCGCCGCGCTCACCACGTCCTCGTGCTGATGTGCCAGGATTGCCTTGGCACTCGCGGCGGCGTGGGGCGGCAGTTCCTGCCCCGGCACGACATAGCTGCGCCAACGCGGATCAGCCGCGGCCGAGGCAACGACAAAAACCCGATGCCCCGCCAGCCGCGACACGAAGACAGAGGCACTGGCAAATTTGGCCGTGGCCTGCAAAAGGGTTGGCGACACCGCCGCTTCGATCCAGTCGGCATGGCCCGCCGCATAGACCAGTCGCGTCAGCCGGTTGCCCAAGGACAGCGCGCGGTCGCGGCTATCCCCTCCTTCGATAAGGCCGGAACGCGCCAGGACGCGCAGCAAACGATGGGTGGTGGACTTTGGCAGTTGCAGGGCATGGGCGGCATCGGCTGCCGTCAGCTCGCCCGGAAAGGCGGCGATCAGTTCCAGAACCGAAATATATCGCTCCAGCGGCCCCGCCGTGCCTTCATTGGGATCGTCCATCGCTACCTGCTCCTTCGGGGCGGGCACAGTCCGGAAACGCGCCCAGAAATGCCCCCGATCTTCACCACCATATGCCAGCAATACGGAACACAGTTCCGGGAAGCTGTACATACACTCGTCCAGCAACATATAGCCGCGAATTTGGTGTCCGGCTACAGTGGCGCCTTCTTTGAATGCACCGGCGAAGACCCCTGTGCAAAGTGCTGTCAGCCCTCGGACGAGCCGCCGCATTTCCAGGTTGATGTGGCCATCGCAGCAAGCTTTCCCGCCTCGTCCTCGACCCTGGACTCAAGAAAGGCAATGCTGCGTCCGCGTTTGATGAATTGCCCCGTGCAGGTTGCCATGCCCGAGGTCAGGGGGCGCAGATACTGCACCTTCATCTCGATGGTCGCCCCGGGCTTGCCGGTGCTGTGGTGCAGCAGATGACCCATCGAAATATCCATGACCGAGGCCAGCACCCCGCCATGCAGCGTCCCCTGCGGATTGAACAGAAAGTCACGGACGGGAAAGCGGATGATGCACCTGTCCTCTGCATAGGTGAAGTCCAGCGCGAAGAGACGCGCCAGAAAGAACCGGCCGAATGCCGGTTCATAGCTTGTCATCGCCTGATCGAACGCCTGTCTTGCCTGCGGCTCATCCATCCTTCGTCCCTTCTCTGTCGGCATCGACCCGCGACGCCAGGCTTCCTTTCAGCCGGCAGGCCGGGCCGGCTCAGGCCAGCGCCCGCTCATTCTCTGCCGCCAGATCGCTGATCAAACCCTTGTACTCGGACATGAAACCCGAAAGGACTTCGGTGGCGCGCAAGCGGTGGGTCTTGGTCATCGGCAGGGATTGGTAGAAGTCTCCACGCCCGGCAATCGCGATGCCGTTCAACATGCCGTACATGTGGAACAACAGCCCCACCTGACGGCTAAGTGGCGTGACATCCTTCGCCTTTCGCAGCGGCGAACCCGCAAGATGCAGGGTGAACAGCGATCCGAAACCGGCGAATGACAAAGGGACACCTCTGCTTTCAGCAGTTGCCTGAAATTCCTTGCGAAGCACTTCGCCTTCCTGGTGCAGCCGTTCGGCACGATCGGCGGTGAACACCTTCGTCAGGCCGGCAAGGCCGGCGGCCATGCTGCAAACATTGTTGTTGAATGTGCCTGCATGCCGAAGCGCCCCTGGGCGATAGGGATTATAGAGGTCCATGATGTCGGCCCGACCGCCGAAAGCTGCCAGTGGCAGGCCACCGCCCAGGTATTTGCCCAGCGTGGTCAGATCGGGCCGGATGTTCATGAACCCCTGTATTCCGCCGCGCCCGCAGCGCGAAGTCTTGACCTCGTCAAAGATCAGCAGGCTGCCCACAGCCTCGGTTTCCCGGCGCAGGGTTTCAAGGAACTCGCGCTCGCCGGGCAGGTTCCCCCCTGCCCCCAGAACCGGCTCGACTATGACCGCCGCCAGATCGGCCCCGTGACGACGGATCATCGCGCTGGCCGCCGCGCTGTCATTATAGGGAGAAATCAGATAATCGAAGGGTACATTGATCGGGGCGCTGCCATCGGGAAAGACCAGAACGCCACCGTGATAGGCGCCATCAAACACCATCACCTTGCGCCGCCGGGTCACATGCTGGGCAGTAACCAGCGCCAGGATGTTCGCCTCGGTTCCCGAGTTGCAGAACCGCAGCAACTCGACATTGGGAAACCGTGCCTGAATGGCTTCCGCAAAGCGGGCCTCGTACTGGTTCGGCCCGGCCAAGACCGTCCCGCCCTCCAGCGCCTCGACGACCGCTGTCCGGATCACCGGGTCCGAGTGGCCATAGAGACCGGCGGAAAACTCGCCCACAAAGTCGGTGTATTCATGCCCGTCAAGATCGCGGATCTTGGCCCCATGACCCGACAGGATCGTCAGCGGAAAGGGTTCATAGAACAGGACAGAGCGGGTATTGCCCCCCGGCAGCGCGCGTCGCGCATCCTGGGCCGCCTGCTTGCTGCGGGGATTGTGCGCGGCGAAGTCGCGACGAAGTCGCGCGATCTCTTCGTTCAAAGCTCCGATAATGCTCTTTTGCGCCGCCGTGGTCGTGTCGTTCATGTTGTTGCCTTGCCCGCCTCTGTGTCTTGACTGGCCTGCGCCATCGGCGTCCGGCCTCTTTGGTCCGCCCCGCTTCAGGCGCGGGTGTATCCCTTAACCAGATCGCGGCTGACCAGTGCGTCTTCGCGGTCGCCGGGGTTGCCGTAGCCGCCGCCGCCCGGCGTCCGGACCTCGATCCAGTCGCCCGCGCGAAGATCATAGCCTTCGCCTTTCGACAGATGTTCGGGCACCTCGACCCGACCGTCGTAAGAGACCAGAATTTCGTTGGCCGAGCCGGCTGTGCCACCGAAGATCCCGGGCGGCCCCTGCCGGCCATGGTCCATCATGAACGAGGCCTTGGCCTGACCCCGCAACAGTCGCATGCGGTAGTCCACCCCCATGCCGCCGCGGAACTTGCCGCGGCCGCCGGAATTCTCGTGCAGACGGTAGTGGTCGAACAGAACCGGATAGCGCTGTTCCAGGATTTCAACCGGCTGGCTTTTCGAGATGCCGATGGTGGCGCAGCCGTTGCTGATGCCGTCGCCATCATACCAGCCGCCGTAGCCGCCCCCAGAAAAGTAGTACATCACAAAGGGTTCGCCGGTAGCCGGGTCGATTCCGCCCAGGCTGAGATTGCCGCTGGTGCCCGCGGGTGGGGCAAAGATGCGCCCCGGAATGGCAGGGGCCAGCGCCAGAAGCATCGCTTCGATGATGCGCTGCGACACTTCGGCGGCCGAGCCAGCCGTGGGGCTGGGATATTCGGCGAACAGGAACGTGCCGCGCGGCTGTTCGACCTGGATGGGGCGGAAACAGCCGGCGTTCATCGGCACATCGGGGAAGATATGCTTCATCGCGATATAGACCGCGCTGAGCGTCGTCGCCCAGACCGAGTTCAGTGGCCCGGCGCAGGGCGGGCTTGACCCGCCAAAGTCCACCCGCATTCCGGTCTTGTCCACCTGGACATTGACGCTGATGGTCAGGGGGGCGTTCACTATGCCGTCGCTGTCAACGGTGGCCGTCGCCTGCCAAAGCCCCTCTGGGATGGTCTCGATATGGGCGCGCATCAGCTGTTCTGACCGCAGTTCAAGCTCGGCCACCGAACGGTCCACCACATCCTGGCCGTAACGGTCCAACAGCGCGGTCAGCCGGCGTGCTCCTGCCGTCAGGGCGGCAATCTGGGCTTTGACGTCGCCAAGGGAATCCTTGGGCACCCGGATGTTGTTCAGGATCAGCTGCAGGACATCGTCGTTCACCTGGCCGGCGCTGACCAGCTTGATCGGCGGGATGCGCAGGCCCTCCTGATGCACGTCGGTTGACCTTGTGGTGAAACCGCCCGGCACGACTCCACCGGTGTCGCGCCAGTGGCCGACATTCGACAGATAGGCCCAAAGCCGCCCGCGGTAGAAAAAGGGCCGGATCATCCGTACATCCATCAGGTGCGAGCCGCCCAGATAAGGGTCGTTCATCACCACGATGTCGCCATCCACAAGATCCCTGCGGGTGTTGATCACCGTGTTCGTGGTGACGGCAAGCTGGCCCAGAAAGATTGGCAGGCCAAGTTCGCCCTGCGCTATCATCCGACCATCCTCGCGGTGATAGATGCCGTTGGCGCGGTCATAGGCTTCGGAAATGATAGGAGAGAAAGAGGTCTTTTCATGCACCAGGTCCATTTCGGTGCAGACCTGTTGCAGCCCCTTTTCGATCACCGCCAACGTGACCGGGTCCACCGTGCCGGTTGCCGCCACGTCGTCTCGCACTGCGGTATTTGCCATGCCCATCTTCCCTCAGCCCCTCTTCAGCCGTTCACTTCAACCAGCAGATTGCCAATGTCATCGACGCGCGCCGTTGCGCCCGGGTCGAGAACAAAGGTGCTGTCGGGCTGTTCAATGATCGCCGGGCCGTGAAGGACGGCCCCCTCTGGCAGGCGGTCGCGCAGATAGACGGCCGTCCGCTGCCATTGCCCGCCGAAGTACACGTCGCGGTGCCCGTTGAAGGCGGCATCCAAGCTGCCCTCCTTCGGGCGGAACAGGTCCAGTGCGATGCGCTCGCGGACCCCCACCACGGTGGTGCGCACATTCATCAGCACGGGGTGCATCTCGGGCAAGGACAGGTCATAACGCGCGAGGTAGCGGCGCAGGAATTCGGCCTCGACTGTGTCGGCGTCAAAGCCCGACCCCACGTTCGGCACACGGAAGGTGTGCGATTGGCCGCTGAACAGCAGATCGAACTCATGCGTGACCTCGACTGCTTTCACTGTCACCTTTTCCTGTGCCAGCAACTCACGGCCCGCGCGCGCCTGCCCGTCCATCAGCGCCTGAACGGCAGCACGATCGATGCCCGCCAGCGGCTGGTTCACGGCCTGCACAAAATCATGCCGCACATCGGCCAGGATGCACCCCAGAGCCGAGTTCAGCCCCGGATAACGTGGCACCAGCACGCGCGGAATGTTCAGATCGCGCGCGATTGACACGGCGTGCAGCGGCCCTGCCCCGCCAAAGGGCATAAGGGCGAAGTCGCGCGGATCGTGCCCTTTCTCGATCAGCACCAGACGGATAGCCCCGGCCAGTTCGGCATTGGCAACTTCCAAGACGGCAGCGGCGGTCTGGTGTGCATCATAGCCCAGGCGGCTACCGATCTTTGCCTCAAGCGCGGTGGCAATGGCCCCGAGCGGTGCCTCTAAGGACGAACCTGTGACGGCGCGCGGGTTCAGCCGGCCCAACAGGAAATTGGCATCGGTGATCGTTGGTTCATGCCCGCCCCGCCCAAAGCCGATGGGGCCGGGGTAGGAGGCCGCGCTTTCGGGGCCGACGCGGATCATGCCCGCTTTGTCGAGCCAGGCAATACTGCCGCCGCCTGCTCCGATCGTGTGAAAGTCGATCATCGGCACCCGGATCGGAACCGAATAGGCCAACTCTTTTTCGGCCGACACGATCGGTTCGCCGCCCACAACGACCGCGACGTCAAAGCTGGTGCCGCCCATGTCACCCGTGACCAGATTGTCAATCCCAGCGCGTCTGGCGATGGTGGCCGCCGCCAGAACCCCGGCCGCCGGGCCCGACATCACGGTCTGCACCGCGTGGCGGCTGACCAGCGAAGAGGCCATCATCCCGCCATTGGCCTGCATGATCAGCAGTTCCCGGCGAAAGCCGTTTTCCTTCAGCTGACTGGCGACATCCTGAATATAGCGGCTGACCACCGGCGCGATAGAGGCATGGATGGCGGCAGTGCTGGATCGCTCGAACTCGCGCATCTCGCGGATCACCTCGTGGCTGGCCACGACATATTCGTTGGGCCAGATCTCGCGGACGATCTCGGCGGCGCGCGCTTCGTGCGTGGTATTGACGTAGGAATGAAGAAAGATGACGACGATTGCCTCGGCGCCCATTTCCAGCAAGCGGCGGGCGGCCAGCCGAACGCCCTCCTCGTCAAGCGCGGTCACGATGTTGCCCGCGGCATCCATCCGCTCGGGCACCTCAAGACGGAATTCGCGGTCGATCAGCGGCACGAAGCTGCCGGTCAGCCCATAGGCATGGGGCCGGGTGCGGCGGCCGATTTCCAGTACATCGCGAAAGCCCTGGGTCGTGATCAGGCCGCAGCGCGCACCCTTGCGTTCGAGAACGGCATTGGTGCCGGCGGTCGTGCCGTGGATCAGCCAGTCGATCGCGGCCGGCGCGACCTGAAGCGCCTCAAGTCCCTGCAGGAACCCGCGTGAACGGTCGTCCACCGTGGTCGGCACCTTGGCGGTTCGGAAAACCTGGTTGGCCGTATCAATCAGGAACAGATCCGTGAAGGTACCGCCGATGTCCACGCCGACATTGATGCTCATGTTCTTTCTGGGCCTCGCGTCAAAAGTTCCGAAAATCAGAACATCATTCTACTTAATGACAATAAGCCACATCCGGAAGGGCCTTGTCAAGAATGCCGAGCGACTCTGCTCCGGCAGCCCTGTCGCTCTGTGCAGCCCTCGCGGCGGAGGGCATGGCGGAACTGTGGAGAGACTGCGCGGACGGCAAAGAAAACGGTGCCTGTGGACCGCCCGCGCAGAACAGGAATAGGTATTGAGGGCCTCATTCGGGCGAGGCGGCGAACCCGAAATAGGCGGCATCCACGGCACTGCTGTCCTGCAGCATGTCTGGCGTACCTTCCAGAACGGCATGGCCATTGCGAATCACATAGATGCGCGTGGCAAGGTCCATGATGCGCCCAGTGGACTGTTCGACGATCAGAAGCGTCAGGCCCCCGTCGTTAAGCTTTCGAAGATTGGCATAGACCTGGTCGATCACCAGCGGCGCCAGCCCCAGCGATGGCTCGTCGATCATCAGCAGGGCGGGCCGCTGAAGGATGGCCCGCGCGATGGCAAGTTGCTGTTGCTCGCCCCCCGACAGGTGACCGGCGATACCCTTGTAGCGGTCGCGCAGGATGGGAAAGGTGTTCAACACACCGTCCAAATCCTCGCGTAGGGCGGCAGCATCCTTCCGCACGATTCCCCCGACGCGCAGGTTCTCTTCGACAGTCAGTGTCTTGAAGATGTGCCGACCCTCGGGAATCAGCGACAGGCCGCGGCGGCACAACTGCTCGGGCGCGGCGCCGTTGATGCGCTGGCCCTGAAAGACGATCTCACCCGAATTCGGGCTCATCAAGCCGGCAATGGTCCGCAAGAGCGTAGATTTGCCAGCGCCGTTCGGCCCGACCACGAAGACCACCTCGCCCTTGTTTACCACAAGGTCGATGCCTTTGAGGGCGGTCAGACGGCCATACCCGGCTACAAGTTGCCTTACTTCCAGCATGTTAGCCTCTTTCCTCCCCGTGCCGACAGCCCCCGGACGATGCCGCTGGACCCAAGCAAGAGAATGGGCCAGCCGCCAGAGCGTCTTGAAGTTTCATTTTATGGAACTTAGTTCATTAATATGATATACTCTTAGCGTCGGAAGTTTGTCAAACTCTGCGAAGCCTCATCTCGACAAGCGGCCCTTCGGCAGTCGGAAACTTGGCAACAACGATGCAAGTTCCCAGCCATGATTGACAGGGGATCGAATCTTCGCATAATCGCATAAATTAGAACACAGTGCCGTATTTCGGCACCATGCGGACGGAAGCAGCCCGCGAACAGTCAGGGAAGGAACTGCCATGCGAGCGACCACCACGCGCCAGATCGCCGAATTCGTCCACGCCACCCGGCTGAAGGACATTCCTGCTGAAGTCGTGGACTATGCAAAACTTCTGGGCCTCAGCCATCTGGGCATGAACATCGCGGGCACCCGAATGAAGGTGGGGCAGACGGTGATCCGCTATGTCCAGCGCCGCGGTGGGCCGGCCGAGGCGGGCATCTTCGGCACTGGCCTGCGTGCGCCGGTCGAATATGCCACGATCGCCAATGCGAACGCGGCCCACTCAACCGAGCTTGAGGACGACAGCTTTCCCGAAACCATGTATTCCTGCGGCCACTGGCCGGCGGTCTTCGCGCTGAGCGAGAAGTATGGGCTGTCCGGCGATCGGCTGCTCGAGGCGCTGATCCTGGGATATGAGGTGGCGGCGCGACTGGGGCTGGCCTTTGACCGCGGTATGAAGAAGGGCTGGGCCAGCTGGGCGGCCCTCGGCACCATCGGCAACGGGGTGGCTGCGGCCAAGCTGATGGGGCTGGATGTCGATCAGACGGTGGCGGCCATCAGCCTGTCGGTGTCGCAGGCGGCGGGTCTGCTGAAGCAGACCGGCAGTGGCGCGCATATCATCGAGGCGGGCTTCGCCGGACGCGACGGAATCTGTGCGGCCGAGCTGGCCTCGATGGGCTATGTCGGACAACCCGACATCCTTGAGGGCACGCATGGCTTTGGCGAACTGTGGGCCGATACACCGCAGTTCGACATGCAGTTGGGCGACGGCTACCGGATCTATGCGGTGGGGATCAAGAAATACCCCTGCTGCTTCTTCATGCACCGCAATATGGACGGGATGCTGGAGTTGATCCGCGAGCACAACCTGCGCTGGGAGGATGTGATCAGCGTTGACCACGGCATAAACACCACCCATGCCCAGATCCTGAAATACGACCAGCCCGAAAGCGCCGAGCAGGCCCGCTTCAGCCTGCCCCATTGCACCGTGGCCTGTTTCTTTGACAAGACAGTGTTCCTGAACAGCTTTTCTGACGAGTCCGCTGTCGACTCGGCCTGGCGCGAGGCGCGCAAGAAGGTCACCGTCACCGTCCACAAGGACTGGCCCAAAGGCGGCGTCGAGGCTTTTGACAGCCCGATCACTGTGCGTCTGAAGGACGGCCGTGTCCTGCAGAAACTGGTGCATGACTCGCCCGGCGAGCCGGAAAACCAGCGGTTCGGCCTGAAGGAAATCGGCGAAAAGTACCACAAGTGCATGGATTTCGTCGGCACCTATTCGGCCAGCGAGACCGCCGACATCGCCGGCCAAATGCTCGAGCTGGAAAAGATCGGCGATCTGTCGCGGCTGCTCAATCAGCTGACCTTCCCCCGCAAGCTCGCGGCCTGACCCCCCTTTACTCACCAGAAAGACCGACCACCCATGCCCACGATCCTGACTTGCGCCGTTACCGGCGGGGATGATGCCGTCGGGCGGCATCCGCAACTTCCCGTTACCCCTCGGCAGATCGCCGACAGCGCGATTGATGCCGCAAAGGCGGGCGCGGCGGTGGTCCATATCCATGTGCGCGATCCGGCCACCGGCAAGGCCAGCATGGATCTGGACCTGTACCGCGAAGTTGTCGATCTGATCCGTGGCGCCTCGACTGATGTCGTGCTGAACCTGACGACCGGTCCCGGTGGGCGCTTTGTTCCCGATCTGCAGCACACCAATCTGGCCGCAGCCGGCTCGAATGTGCGCCCTCCGCTGGAGCGGGTGCGCCATGTGGTGGCGCTGAAGCCCGAGATCTGCAGCCTGGACATGGGCACGCTGAATTTCGGCCATGGCGCGCTGATCAACACCGCGGCGCAGATCAGGGTCATTGCCGCTGAAATCCGCGCAGCCGGCGTCATGCCGGAACTGGAAATCTTCGAGCCGGGCCATCTGGCGCTGGCGCGCAAGATGCTGACGGATGGCGAGTTGCCGCAGGAGAGCTTCCTGCAGTTTGCCATGGGCATCGCCTGGGGGGCCCCCGCCACGGCGCAGATGTTGTCCTATTATCTAGGCGCGATGCCGCCCGGCATGGCCTGGTCGGCCTTTGGCGTGGGCAAGGCCGAATTCCCCATCGTGGCGCAAGCCCATCTGATGGGCGGGCATGTCCGGGTGGGCCTTGAAGACAATTTCTTCATCAGCAAGGGGGTGGAAGCAAGCTCGAACGCCCAGCTGGTTGAGAAGGCCGCAAAGATCATCCGGATTTTCGAAGGTGAGCTTGCAACCCCGGCCGAGGCGCGCGCCATGCTGGGGCTGGGGAAACCATCCTGACGTCACGGCGGTTGCCCAAGCAAAGCGTCTTGTTCGCGAATTGGGCAACCGCGTCACCGGTGCCATGATGTCGGTTCATCTGGACCAGATCGCGGCCACCCCGCCAATCCCAAGGGCCTTGGCGGCCACCGCTACCTCAGGCATCGGCATTGTGCCGGGTCGCAACACGACCGACCGAGACCGCACCCTTCAGCGAAGTCAAGCCGTAACGCTTGGGCCAATTGGATGCTTGGGCCTTCCATTTCCGGGACTTTGGCAGATCCAAGAAGGGCTTGCCCCGTCAGCCGTCTTGTAACGGGGTCGGTCGCACCATGGCGGCAATCAGGCCCAACGGGTGGCGCAACTCCTGACCGGCCAGCCTTTCGGACTGGCACCGGCAGGAAAATCCGGTCGCAGCAACCGGGCCCGCTCCGGCAACCTGGGACCGCCAGGTCATGTCAAACAACTTGCGCGATACGGGCTGATGCCGGTTCTGGTGTCCAAAAAGTCCCGCCATGCCGCAGCAGCCGGTGGCCGGGGTATCCAGAGTCACACCCAGCGCCGTGAAGACCCTGCGCCACTGCGCGCCCGCTTCCGGATGGGCTGTGCTTTCCGTGCAATGCAACAGAAGCCGGGCCTGACCCCCGACCGATGCCTTGGGAAATACCCGGCCGTGCTCGAGTTCGGCGGCAAGAAACTCTTGCGGCAGAAAGACATCGGGCGGGTGCAGTCCCGCCTTCGGATAGTCCTGCCGCAGCAGCAGCACCAAGGCGGGATCAAGCCCGATCATCGGCAGGCCGCAATCCGCCGCCCGGGTAAGTTGCCGCAGAAGCGCCTCCGCCATCCGGCCAAAGCCCCTCTGGTCCCCCAGCGTCAGCGCGGCCTTTCCAGCCGGGCGCAGGGGCAGAAGGCGGGGGGCATAGCCAAGCGCCCTGAGCCCCGCCACCGCATCGCGGATCGCCGGCGCGTCGAACAGCGCCGTGAACCAATCCTGTAACAGCAGGATCGTCGTCGCAGGCAACGCCCGGCCATCCAGCTCAGCCTCGGTCAGAAGCAGGCCCGGCTCCGGTCTTGGGGTGAGCGTTTTCGGCAGATCGACCGTGCCGGTCAACGCCTGCCCAAGCCGCACTGCCAAGGGCCAGAACGGCGCCAGAAGGCCGGACAGGGCGACGACCCGGGGGCTATGGCGCTCGGCCAGCAGGGTCAGGCGGTCGGCCAGTGGCCTGGGGTGGCGCGCGTGATAATCGGCCAGAAAAGCGCTGCGCATCGTCGGGATATCGACCTGAACCGGGCAGGCCGAGGCGCAGGCCTTGCACCCCAGACAACCATCCAGCGTCTTAAAGAGGTCGGCTTCAAGCCCCGCCTCTACCCTGCCCGCTGCCCGCTGGCCGTGCCAGTCGCGCAAGGCATCCGCCCGGCCCTTGGGACTTTGCCGCAGATCGGCTGTCGCCTTGAACGAGGGGCACATCGGGACAGCGGCGGCATAGCTCAGGCACTGCGCATTGCCGTTGCAGCGGAAGGCGCGGGTCAGCGGATCGCCTTGCGGTGCGTTGAAGGCGCGAAAGGGCGTCTCTGCAATCCCAAGCATGTCTTGACGCGGGCCGACCAGTTTGCCGGGGTTGAAACGCCCGGCCGGATCGAAGGCGGCCTTGACGCCTTGCAATGCGGCATAGGCCTCGGGTCCGATCCAGTCGCGCAGATAGGCACCGCGCACTCCCTTGCCATGTTCGCCCCAAAAGATGCCGCCGTACTTGCGGGTCAGCGCAAAGACGGCGTCTGACACCGCGACCAGTTTCGCACGGTCTTCGGTCCGGTCGATGTTCAGGGCCGGGCGGATGTGCAGGCATCCCACATCGACATGGCCATAAATCCCGAAGCCCAGCCCGTGCTGCGACAAGACGGCCAGGAAGTCATCGACAAATGCCGGCAGGACTTCGGGTGGGACGACGCAATCCTCGACAAAGGCCACCGGCCGCGCGTCGCCTTCGACCTTGCCCAGCAGGCCGACCCCGGCGGACCGGATCGCCCAGAGTGTCCTGATCTCGGCCAGGTCCCGCGCCTCATGAATGGCCCGGACGCCTGGCAGCTGCGCCAGAAGCGCGCGGCAGGCCATCAGCCTGTCCTGCAGATCCAGACCGTCATTGCCGTTGAATTCGATGAAGCTGTAGGCGACCCGTTGCCCCTCGTGGGCCTTCAGGGCTGTGGGCAGGCCGGCCAGAGCGCCCGCTTGGGCGGCAATCGCCTGCACGGTCTCGTCCATCACCTCAACAGCGGTCGGGTCAACAGCCAGAAGCGGCGTCGCGGCTGCAAGCGCGTTGCGGAAGCTGTCAAAGGCCACGACCAGCAGGCGCTTTTCCGCTTCGATCCGGCGCAGCGCGACGCGGATGCGGGTGATCGGCCCCAGCGTGCCTTCGGCGCCCAGAAACAAGCGCCACCAGTCAAAGGCGCCTTCTGTCGGGCAGGCGCGTTCCAGGTCATAGCCCGTGAACCGCCGGTTCAAACGGGGAGTGTTGGCGATAAAGGCGTCACGGCCCGCGCGCACCGCGGCCTCGGTCCGCGCCAGCATGTCGCGTGCCCAAGAGGGGGTCTGGCCGAGGCTGGAAAGCAGGCCTTCGGGGCGGGCGATTTCAAGTCCCAGAACATTGTCGCTGGTCTTGCCGTAAACGCGCGAGCCCTTGCCCGAGGCGTCGGTGCTGACCATCCCTCCGAGGGTGCAGCGGGTCGAGGTCGAGGCTTCCGGGGCGAAGAACAGCCCGTGGGGGCGAAGTTGCGCGTTCAGGTCGTCCAGCACGATCCCGGGTTCGACCTCGGCCCAGGCTTCGCCGACATTGACTTCCAGCAGCCGGGTCATGTGCCGCCGCATGTCAAGGATCACGCCCCGGTTCAGGCTTTGCCCGTTCGTCCCGGTCCCGCCACCGCGCGCCGTCAGGGCGAACGCCGCGAAATCGGGACGGGCAAGAGTGGCCAGCACCTGCACGACGTCGGCGCTGTCCCTTGGGGCGACGATCAGGTCGGGCGTGATCTGATAGACCGAATTGTCCGTCGACATCGCCGACCGCAAGGCGCGGTCGGTCTCGATTTCCCCCTGAAATCCGGCGTGGCGGAGGGCAGTGATCAGCGCTGCAAGATCGGACCCGGAGACGGGCCTGGCGTGTTCTGGGGTCATCGGCACTTCCTTGGGCGGATATCACTTGACCACAGAAATCTAATTCTGGAAAATGGAATAAGATGAAGATAAATTCGGCAAATCTGAATATAAATCTGCGTCACCTGCGGGCACTGCAGGCGATCTGGACTTACGGTTCTTTTGCGCAGGCCGCGACCGAGCTGGGGGTCGTCCCCTCCGCCCTCAGCGAGACAATCCGCCAGTTCGAGGCGGTGATTGGCGGCGCACTTTTTGACCGAAGCCAGCGCCCGCCCGCGCCGACCGAGCTGGCGCTTGGCTTCCTGCGGGAAACTGCGCCGCATCTGGACGGGCTGGATCAGGCGATCTTTCGCCTGCAGTCGCGGGCCGGCGCGGGCCATGGCCGGCTGGCCATCGGCTGCACACCCTCGGCTATTTCCGATCTGGTGGCGCCGGCGCTGTCGCGGTTTCGGGCAAGTCACCCTCAGGTGCAGATCCGGGTCCAGGACGACATCGCCGAACAGCTGGCACGGCAGGTTTCGTCGGGAGAACTGGATCTGGCCATCGCGGGCCGGGCGCTGCAGTCGGTCGACCTGCGCCAGACCGAGATCAGGCGCGACCGCTTCGGCCTGGCCTGCGCGGCAGGTCATCCACTGGCCGGGCGCGCTTCCGTTCGGCTGGCCGAAATCGACCCTTCAGAGGTCATTTCGTTGGATCGGTCAACCGGAACGCAGCAATTGCTGGCGTCCTGTGCCGCCGTTCCAGCCGCCCTTCGTCATGGGCCGGTCGAAGCCTATTCGACGATCGCGCAAATCTGCATGATCCGTGCAGGACTTGGCGTCGCCCTCTTACCGCACAACGCGGTTCTGCTTTTTGGAGACCCCGCTCTTCGTTTTGTCGAGTTGGAGGGTCTTGATCTCTGGCGGACGATCTACCTTCTTCTGCCGGCTCAGCGTCGGGTTTCGGCCGTCGCCCGAGTGTTCATTGATTGCCTTGATGGCTGATCGGACAAGTGGCGTTGCGGCGACAGCACGTCGGAAACACGGCATGATCGAGTGCCTCCGCAGCATTTGACCCAACGCGACATCTGACCAGCGGGGCATCCGATGCCATGGTGCCAAGCCCTTCCCGCTGTCACTCGCCGGGTCACGCAGTGCTGTTGCTAACGATCGTTCGTTTGTGCTTTACTGCCGAAGCACAGTTTTCGAATCGGCCGAAAACGCGAGATCGACAATTCCGAGACGATCGCAAGGGAAGCCGCAGCAACGGGAGCACGACAATGAACGAAATCAGCCCGGTCAACTCGGCAGAGGCCCGCGACATCAACTATGTCCTGCACTGCCACACCGACCACATCAAGCACCGCGAGGTCGGCCCGCTGGTGATCGAGCGTGGCGAGGGCGTGTACGTCTTTGACACCAACGGCAAGCGCTATGTCGAGGGGATGGCCGGCATGTGGTCGGCGGGTCTCGGCTTCAGCGAAAAGCGGCTGGCCGAAGCTGCCGCACGCCAATATGCTAGGCTGCCCTTCTACCATGTATTCTACCACAAATCGATGCCCACCACGATCGACCTGGCTGAAAAGCTGATCAAGATGGCGCCGGTTCCGATGAGCAAGGCCTTCTTCAACGCTTCGGGTTCGGAAGCGATCGACACCGTGATCAAGCTCTTGTGGCACCGCTCGAACGGTATGGGCCAGCCGCAGCGCAAGAAGATCCTCGCGCGCAACCGCGCCTATCACGGCGCAACCATCGCGACCAACAACCTGACGGGCTTGTCGGGCAACCACGAAGGCCATGACCTCTTGATGCCCGTCGTGCGCCTGACCAGCCCGCATATCTATCGCGACGGCCTTCCCGGCGAGACAGAAGAGCAATTCGCCACCCGTCTGGCCCAAGAGCTGGAGGACACCATCCTGCGCGAAGGGGCCGACACGATCTGCTGCTTCATCGCCGAACCGGTGAACGGCGGTGGCGGGGTGATCGTGCCGCCCGCGACCTATTGGGAAAAGTTGCAGGCCGTGCTGAAGAAGTACGACATCCTCTTTGTCGCCGACGAGGTCATCACCGGCTTTGGCCGTACCGGCAAGATGTTCGGCAGCCAGACCTACAACCTGCAGCCCGACATCATGGTGTTCTCCAAACAACTGACCTCGTCCTACATCCCCTTTGCGGCCTTCGTCGTGAACGAAAAGGTGATGGAGGGCCTGTACCAGGCCAACGAGAAATACGGCGGCTTGTGGCACGGCTTCACCACCTGCGGTCATCCGGTGGCCGCCGCCATCGCGCTGGAGACCATCCGCATCATCGAGGAAGAAAACCTGCCGCAGAACGCCTATGAAATGGGCGAGCGCCTGCGCGCCGGCTTCCGCAAGCTCTTGGACCATCCTTTGGTTGGACAGGTGCGCGGCGTGGGTCTCTTGGCTGGGGTCGAGCTGGTCATCGACAAGGAAAAGAAGACCGCCCTGCCCAAGGAAGGTGACCTCGGCGCCATGGTCGCTCAGCGGATGATCGCCAATGGCGTGATCGCGCGGCCGACCTATGACGCGCTGCTGTTCTCGCCGCCGATGATCATCAAGCCTGCGGAAGTGGACATGATCATCGCAGCGCTGGCAAAGTCTTTGGACGAAGTGCTTGAGATGCTGAAGGAAAAGAAGGCTTGAGCAAGGTTGACAGCTCTATACCCCGGAGGGCGCAAGCTGCGTGGGCATCAATCTTCGGCGCATTGTCGTGAAAAATCTGGTGTACGGAATGCAATCAAGTTCCGGCTGCACAGCGTCGCAATATTGCGCTCAGGGAAGAACGCCATCCTGCCCGAAGGCCAGGCAACAGCATTGGCTCATGGTGTTGACAGCCATGCCATGAGCCGCTGAGGTGTATCGTCCTCGCAAACGCTCAGGCTGAACCATCGGACATTGCGTATTTCAGCGCCTGGCACTGTCGGCGTTGCTGTTGACCGTGCCTTTGCGCTGGCAGAGGCACACGCCGCACATGGGCGGGTCGCGCAGGGGCACACCCACGGAAAGATTGTGCTTACGATGAACTGATGCCGCGCCTCGATGAATGATCGGAGCTCTTCGGTCGAGTTTGGCGGCGACGCACTGACCAGTACAGTGCCAAGTTTACCCCGCAACAAAGCGCGGGATGTGGAATCGCAAGGCGCGTGGATGCTCTGCGCACTCGGCCTTGCCTGCTGCGTACTAGCCCCCATCGCAGGGCCGGAGCTGTCTGGGCAGACCAAAGCCGCCGCCTATAGGTCTGAAAGAACCTTCGACCGGCTACGATCCGGCCGAAGGCTGTTGCTGGGTCAGAGCGCGGCCAGTGTGGCCTTCAACCATTCGGCCGATGCCTTGCCGATCTTGGCCAGGTCCTGGGGCTTGGTGTAAAGGCTCATGTGGTCAACACCGCCGATCGAGACGAACTGTTTGTGCGGGCTAGGAATCGCGTTGAACATGTCGATTTCCAGGTCCGACGAGGTGATGTTGTCGCCCTTGGCGATGGCCACCAGGACCGGCTTCTCATAGATCCGCTCGGCATAGGGAATGACCTGGTAGCGCAGCAGCCACTCGACCGACTCGATCGTGGTCCAGTGCTCGTGCAGCGGGGCTTCCTTTTCCTTGATCGCCATGAAGCCCGCATAGATGTGCGGGAACGGCCAGGCAGTCAGTTCCTTGCTGGGGTCAGCCTTGGGCGACTGGGCGATGATGCCGCTGGGCTTGCCTTCGTAGCGCGCCTTGCGGTCGTCGGCGACCACCTTCTGCAACTCGGCAAAGCGGGTCTCGCCGTGGCAGCGGCGGGCCGTCAGCCAGCCGTCGATGACCGGAACGGTCGAGATGATGAAGGCCAGACGCGGCTCGATCGCGCCGGTGATGATCGCATGACCGCCGGCATAGGAGATGCCCATCAGGCCAATGCGCTTCTTGTCGATGCCGTCCAGCGTTTCGGCGAACGAGACTGCGTTGCGGATGTCCTCAATCTGCTCCCAGGGGTTCAGGTCCTGACGCACCGCGCCTTCACTTTCGCCGAAGTTGCGATAGTCAAAGGCCAGGGTCGCACAGCCGATCGCGTTGAATTCCTTGCCGTAATGCGGCATGACGATCTCTTTGGTGTAGCACCAGCCGCCCGCCATCACGACCAGCGGCAGATCCCCCGAAAAGCCCTCGGGGATCGTCAGAATGCCCTTGAGCTTGTAGCCCGAGCTGTTGAATTCGACCTTCTTTTCCAAGACCGGCGCCTCCTCGTTCGCGGAAGTTGTGATTTGTTTCGTGAGTTTGGCGCCAAGAGCTTTGCCGCCGAACCAGCCTGATCACATCATATGATCGTTCACCTCGGCGCGCATTCGCATGGGTGACAAAAGCTATGTCGAACGTGCCAAACTGGGCGAAGGCGAACTCCGGTGCCGGGCGGACGTCTGGAAGGATCGGCCTGTGTTCTTGCCACGCGGGGGCGAATGACATTAATCTAAGAACGATCGTCAGGAGCGCCCTGCCCGTTTGTCACTGGGCAGACATCGCCGTTTCGACAGGATCGGTCGGCGTGTCCGGGGGGGGGCGGCGCGATCTGGTTTGCGGTTTTACCAAGGGGCACCGGATCCGCAGGGGAGGCGACAATGGTTGCAAAAGTGGCCGAATACGAATCTGTTGGCCTGACTGCCATCACATATGTCAGTGGCCAGACCGTGGATGAGCACTGCCATTCCAGAGCCCAGTTGATATACGCGGTCAGCGGTGTGATGGAGATCACGGCAGGAAAGAAGCAATGGCGAGTTCCGCCACAGCGCGCGATCTGGATGCCGGCCCGCATGAGCCACAGCATGTTGGCCCACGGCGCCGTCGAATTGCGTACGGTTTACCTGCCGCAAGATGTGGTGCACTCTCGCGGGGCCGAGCGTCCCATGATGATCGCCGTCAGCCCTTTGTTGCGAGAGTTGATCTTGCGCGGCATCGCGCTGGACGGGTCGCGAAATCGCGACGATTTACGGGCGAGGATTCATTCGCTTGCCGTCGAAGAACTGGATCTCTTGCTGTCTGAAAGTGCGCAGGCGCCCGAGCGTTCGCTTCCTTTGCCAAGCGGTGCGGACAAGCGCATGACCCGTATCTGCAATGCGATCATGGCGGATCCTGCCCACCCATACGGGATCGAGGAATGGGCCCAGGAGGTTGGCGCCTCGAAGCGGACGCTGGCGCGCAGGTTCCTTGCTGAATTCGGCATGTCCTTCGTGAACTGGAGGCAACAGGTCAGGATGGTCTCTGCCCTGGCAAGGCTGGACAAAGGCGATCCCGTCACGGTCATTGCCAGTGACCTCGGCTACGAGACCCCCGCGGCATTCTCTCTGATGTTTCGCAAGCTGACTGGAATGACGCCAAGTCGCTACGCATCAACAACTGGCGCCCACGCGATCGAAGCTGCCGTCGGCGGGCCGGAACCCCAAAGTCCGGCGTCTGACGATACCAGAGCGGCCTGACAGGCCGCTGCCCGCACAGGCATGTGTTTTCGCGCCGGCGCTGCACGCCGAGGCCTGCTGCGGCCAGGAAGCCTACATCACCAGCCGTACCGGCAAACGCAGATAACGCGCCGATCGGTCGTCATGGCCGTAGATAGGAACTCCGGCGAGTTCGACCCGTTTGACCCGCGCGGCGATCGTATCAAACACCGCCGAAGTCTCGGCCAACGAGATGTTGGTCCCGGGGCAGAAATGCGCACCCAGTCCAAAGCTCAGGTGGGGGGGCGTCTCGGCGGGGCGGTCAAGGTCAAAGCGATGAGGATCGTGGAACACCTCAGGATCGCGGTTTGCACTTGCGATCAGGAAACGTATGTGGGACCCGGCGGGAATGCTGACACCATGGATTTCGATCGGCGCGGTCGTGAACCGTTCAATCGACATTTCCGCCGTATGCAGCCGCGCAATCTCGTTCAGGATGGCAGGGTGTTTTTCCGGCGAGGTGCGCCACAACTCAAGCACCTCGGGCTGCCGGGCAAAGATCTCCATCCCGCCCGTGATCAGATAGGCCGCGTTGGGGGTCGCACTGGCCCAGAAAAGCAAGAGCGCCTCGCGCAGTTGCCTGTCGGTGATGGTTCCGTTAGCTGCAAGCTCGATCCAGGACGACACGGCACCCGGCTGTGGGTTCTTGCGCGCCTCGGCAAGGTAATGATCGACGCGGTCCAAGAGATAAGTCAGTGCGACCTGACAACGTTCCTCCTCTTCCGCGCTGATGGCCGCCCCCAGACCGATCATGGCGTCTCGCATGTAGTCTGATCCGGTGTCGTAGCCGTCGTTTGGCAGGCCAAGCGCGCGGCACATGGCATGGTGCGACGGCATCAGCGCCAGATTGCGGAAAGCTTCGGTCAGTCCGCTGGGTCCAAGGCCGTCCAGAACGCGATTGACCTCTTCGGTCGCCGCCTCGGCCCATTGCCGGGCAAGTTTGGGGGTAAACCAGTGGTTTGAGATCCGCCGCAAGGCAGTGTGCTCGGGCGGGTCCTTGACGATAACGGAATCCCGGAACATTCCCCACGGTCCGCGCTGGACCCAATCTGGGGCGACGTTGCTCATGGCGGGATGTTTGCCGAACTGTGCCACATCGTGATAGCGCGACAGGTTGTAGGTTTTCGGGCTTGACGGGTCCTGGTAAACCGGCGCTTCGCGGCGCAGAACATCGTACCACGGAAATGGGTTCGCGCGAAAAGCCGGGTTGCGCCACGGCAACAGGGCTTCAGACGTCTGATGAGCGGGCATGGACATATCTTTCGCTCAGACTGTCACGGAATCTGCGACCTGCGGCACAATGGCTTGGGTCCAGCGCTTCGCGACGGCAGCGACGGGTTCGTTCCTGGCTGCATCGTGGCGCCCGGTGTCGCCCACTTGCCTGGCCCCCAACTCGATCATCAGGCGCGACAGGGTGTCGATGCCGTTGCCATAGGTCTCGTAGGTGCTGTCACCAAGGCCGAAAGCCGCGAAGCGCAGGTTTGAGAGGTCAGGGCGCCGGGCCTTCAGCGCGTCATAGAAGGGTTGAGTCGTCTCGGGCAGTTCGCCGTCGCCATAGGTGGACGTTACAAGGATCACGAATTCCTGCTGCGCGAGTTCGGCAATATCGGCACTCTCCATCGGGATAATCCGCGCCGCGCGGTCAAGCTGTTCCATCTCGGCGCCGATGTCATCCGCCGCCATTTCGGAGTTTCCGCTTTCGGTGCCGAAGTAGATATTAGTCATAAGAATGCTCCCGGTTGTCTTGTCTGTCAGTTCACGCGGTTTTCTTGGCGGCCGGCGTCGTTCCGGCCAGAGCAACGGCAATCATGGCCGCCTTGTCCGGAACCTTGCGGCGCAATCGGTCCGGCCCGCACCGAGCACGCTCGTCGGCATCGATGCGCCGCCATCCCTCGAAATCGACTAGGTGATGCTGGATCTGGCCGGCCACCGCGGCAAAGCCCGGAGCGCCCAGCGGCAGATCGCCGTTGTTTACGGCCGCGACGATGGCATCGGTCACCGCCTTGGCGGACTTGCGATTGGCTGCCACGGTGCCCTGCCCGCCATTGAGCAACCATCCGACGCGGAAGACATTGCGACCGCTCCAGCTGGCACCGCTGCAGGGGTGGCCCGCCGACCTTTTGTCAACAAAGCCTGTCGCCGCAATGACGGCGTCGAAGGCATGCTCATGCAAGCTGCTGTGCTGCTGGACTGTCAGCAGCAATCCTTTTGCCGCCTGTCGCAAGGCGCGCGGCACGGCACGGAAGTGGAAGTGCAGCTTCACAGCGCCTGCGGGCTTTTGCGCAGCCATGTCGCGGACCGCAGCCAAGGCTGGGCAGTCGTCATCATCGGACGCGCCCGAGAAACAGATGCCGACATTGGGTAAGGCCATCACTTCCTTGAACATGGACAGGTCGAACTTGGCGCTCTGAATGGCCGATCGCCCAAAGACCGCGATTTCACGAACCCCCGACGCGCGCACAGCGCGAAGGCAGTCGTCATCAATGTCCGAGCCGGCAAAAAGCTCCAGCGGCTTTGCCAATAGGCGGACTGCATCCATCGCCACATTGCCATTGCCGATGATCGCAATGCGTGAGCCGAGCGACCGTGGATTGCCTTCAGACACGCAGGGCAAATCCATGTCGGGATGGCCGTTCAGCGCACGCAAGAGGGCCCCTGCCCCAATCAGGCATTGCCCCGCGTCACCGTCAAGTTCAAGCGGACGGTCGTGGGGCAGACCCGTCGCGGCGACCACCACATCGAAGGCGCGAGACAGGGTTTGGAAGTCAAGGTCGGCGCCGATTGTTATGTTCCCCGCAAATCCGACGGACTCGCGTTGGAACAGACGATCGAACTGGTCGGTCACGGCCTTCGAACCCTGATGGTCGGCCGCCACGCCGTAGCGGACCAATCCATAAGGTGCGGGCAACGAGTCAAAGATCGTGATCTCGGCCTTGGGCCATGCCTTCCGCAGGAACTGGGCGGAATAGCATCCCGATGGCCCGCTGCCGACAATGGCGACCTTTGCTGCGGTTTCAGGCATTCACATCCTCTTGTAAAGGGTGATTCGAAGCTAACCGAACGAACGATAGTAAGTATATCTCATAGTCGTGGCCTGTTGTGGTGAAAATAGTACCGCTTTGCGCTGATGAGGATTCCAGCTGCCAACCCGTGCCGAAGGTTGCCCGCTTCTTGGGCAGCCCGCGCACAATCCCATTGCGCATCCGCTGGCGAACTGCCGCGAAGTCTAGAATGGGTCGCGCGCCGCGGTCAGCCATCCGCCGTCAATCACATACGAGCTTCCATGGACGTAGTCGGCTTCGTCCCCTGCCAGAAAAGCCGCAAGCCGCGCAATCTCCGAGGGCTGGCACCAACGGCGTGCGGGCACCTTGGCAACGGCGGCTTCCATGTCAGGCGAGTGTTCGCCCTTGAATTCCGGGATCGCCATCGGGGTTGCGGTCGCGCCCGGGCAGATCTCGTTCACCCTGATTCCAAGCGCTCCGTACTCAAAGCAAAGTTGCTTGGTCAGACCCTGCAACCCGTGTTTGGACGCTGTATAGGCAACGCCGCCACCCGCCGCACTGAAGGCAGAGACCGAGGCCACGTTGACAATCGCGCCCCGGCCTTGCGTCAGCATCTGAGGAATGACCGCCCGACACATGAGGAAGGGTCCGGTAAGGTTGGTCGCGATGATCGCGCTCCAGTCGGCCAGGCCGACCTCATGGGCAGGGGCATAGCTGTCAAGTATGCCGGCGTTGTTGACCAGCACGTCGATCCGCCCCCAACGGTGGAGAATATCGGCCACTGCCGCGTCGATTTCGCCCTGAGAGCTGACATCCGCGCGAAAGGCACTGGCCTCGCCCGGTCCGGTCGCAAGCGCGACAGATTGCTCCAGCTTGGCCTGGGTGCGGCCGAGGGCCGCCACTCTGGCGCCGCGTTGCACGAACTCGGCAACCATCGCGCGCCCCATGCCCGACCCCGCACCGGTCACGATGACCACTTTCCCAGAATAATCCTGCATTTTCATACCTTTCAGAGCAACTGCACGCCGTCACCGACAGCGATATCGCCAGGCTGAACAACCTCAGCATAGGATGCGAAGCCGGGCGTGCGATAGGTGGGCATCAAACCATCGGGCAGCCCCACTTTTGTGCGGTACCCCATAAGGGCCGGAATGGTGCGTGTGTCGTTGACGCCCGTCTCTGGGTGGAATTGCGTGACAATGCAGCGCGGCACTGAACCAAGCACCTTCAGGACCACTCCGCCAACCCGAAGATCGCGCCCTTCCCACCCATCCTCGGCGTGAGGTTGGTCTGCTTCAATCACGAGATTCGCCCGAAAACGCCGCAAATCGATCGCTGCGCCCAGCCGCGCCTCAAGCGCACGCAGCGACCCGGTTGTCATGAGTGTGATCGGCTTGACGTCAATCCCATCGCCTTCGATCTCGGGCCGGACAAGCCGTACGCTCCGGCGACCGATCTTGCTGAAAAGCGCACTCCACCCCCCCAGGACGGGGCGGACAATGATCTCGCGCATACCCATGTAATCCAGGGGCTCCGGTTCGCCGAACTGAATGGTCTCGCTCACCTGCCGCCCATCGGGCAGAAGGGCCGTCATGGTGCCGCTCCCCTGATCGAAGGAAATGCGCAGCGGCAGAAAAGCGGCGTGTTTGCTTGACGAGACGGGCAACCCGTCCTTGTCAAGCAGGATGAACGCACGGTCACCACGCATGCCGCGCCGGGTGACATATGCCTCCTGCAACTGATGAAAGCCGGTGCATTTGACCGGGGTCATGCCAAGACTGGCCACGCGCATGGGATCTCCGCTCAAGCGCAAAGGCGGGCCGGAGTGAACCCCCCCGGCCCGCCGAGTCATTTCCCGATCAGAGGTGCTGGATATCATCCGCGGTCTGTTCAGTCCGACCGACGAGCGCATAGATGTCCGGACGTCGCGACCGGAAGTACATCGAAAGCGCAATGCCGAACACAAATACCGCAATCAGCAGCCAGACGATCCAGTAGTTTTCGCCCGGGTTTCCACCGACCAGCAGTTCGATGTGAATGCCGGCATAGATCGTGGTTGCCAGCATCACCGCCCCTGCGATTGCCGGAGCAATGTACACCTTGAACACGTTCTCGCCTTTCGGGATCCCGGTCCTAACAAACCAGCCGATGATGGCGATGCAGACCAGGCCCATCAGGAAGATCACGGCCAGCGCCCCGATGCCGATGACGACCGCGTAAACAAGGCTGCCATCCATGCCGCTGTAGTAGGACACCATTGTGATCGCTCCCGCCAGCAGGCCAACTGCCGCCGAGGCGACATAGGGCGAGAAGTGGCGCGGGTGGACGACCGACAGGAAGAACGGAAGAGTGCGGTCGGCAGCAAGGTTGTGGAGATAGCGCGAGCAGACGTTGTGAATTGCAACATTGGCGGCAAAGATCGACAGCAAGACCGAGCAATAGGCAATCTGCTTGAATGCCGGCGCGACAAAGAGGCCGATCGCTTCGGGGAACATGCCCGTCGGGTCGGTCTTCGACACGTCCCAAGCCTTAGAGCCAAAGGCCGACACCAGCGCATAGCAGGCCAGGACATACAGGATGCCGATCAGGATCACCGCGCCATAGGTCGCCCGGGGGATGGTGTGATCGGGATCGCGCACTTCGTCGCGGAACAGCGCCGTTGCCTCGAAACCGAGAAACACCAGAATCGTGAAGAGCATCGTCACGGCAATGTCGCCTTGCGTGAAGGCGGCATAGGTGAAGGGTTCTGCGCTCAGTCCCTCGGCGCCGCCCTTGGCAAGAACGAAGACGTTGAAGATCATCACGATCAACACCTCGATCAGCATCGAGACAGACAGGATCTTCGCCGAAAGTTCGATATGGAAATGACCGAGGATGGTCACGATGGCCCATCCTACGATGGCCCACTGCAGCCAGAAGGTTTCCGGGCCGCCAAAGGTGGTGATCAGAGACGAGGTGCTGACGCCGAAGAAGACATAGTTGCCGCCAAGCACGCACAGATAGCCGAATGTCGCCAGAAAAGCAGCACCCAGTCCAACGATCTTGCCCAGCCCCGCCGTGACGAAAGCGTAGAAGTCGCCGGGCCTTGGCACATGCTTGGCCATTGTCACATATCCCACGGCGAACAGGATCAGCATGATGCCGGTCAAGACAAAGGCAAAGGTCGCACCGGGGCCGCCGAAATAGATGGCGTAGGGGATGAACCCCTCCACCACGGCCATCGGCGCCGAGAATGCGAGGACCGTCAGCATCAGGGCCATCGGCCCCATTTTTCCTTTCAGGCGCACCCTCGCTTGTCCACCGGGCGGGCTTGACTGGGAAATGTACTCGGCTGTTCGGATTTCAGTCATGTTTCTGTCCCTGTTTGTTGGTTTGCTTTGCGGCCAGAGTTTGGCCTTCTTATCGGCGCTGCGGGCGGTTCCGCGATCAAGGTTCACGGCCAAGGTCAGCGGGCAGGTTCTTTCGACTCGCGTAAGCTTACGATCGTTCGTACGTCTATAGAGCAACAGACACTGCCCCCACTTGACAAGCAATTCTTCATCGGGGCCGCAATTTTCTTGCACCTCCCGGAAACCCCGAGAGGTTTGACGGCAAGCGGATGCGGCCAGCAGTGACAAAAGAAACTCCACGAATCTCTCGACTTAGCTGCAAATGCGGAAAACTTGTGCGGGGCGAGGCGATGAGGGAACCGGCGGGACCCGCACGTCGTTCCAGTCGCCATTCTGCGTCCCGGGGCTGTGCACCGGCCACGAATCACTACGTTCGCGGTGATTCTCAACTCCACCTCCTGAAACTGACTGACGCTGGGCCGGGGCGGAACTTGTCCCATTGCGCATAACAAATGGCCCCGCAGCCCGCAGCGCGCCGGCCCCCACTCGGGTAGCGTTTCCACATTCGGCAGGGCGCGCAACGCAGGGCGCCCAAGGCCGGACTTCATCCGAATGTCGAGGGGTTGGAAATGAATCCGAATAGCATCAACTGGGAACGCGTCACCAAGCTGGTCGAGCGTGAAGGTGCGACGACCTACTGGAAGCCCTACGGCTTCCCCGCCATCATGTCGGCCGGTAAGAGCATGATCTCAGGCGCAGATCAGATGCCGCGCTGGAAGACTCCGCCGAAAGCGGCGATCTCGGTGGCCATCAACGGCGCTTTCTACACCAAGGCCGAAAACCCCAATCAGCCCCAGACTGCGGCCGAGATCATCGCGTCAGCCAAGGAATGCATCGACGCCGGCGCGCAGATCATCCACATCCACGTCCGCGACGAAAAGGGCTACAATGCCTTGGACTCGGGCCTGTTCGGCGAGGTTCTGGGCGAGCTGCGCAGCAGCAACAAGGGCATTGCACTGGATTGCTGCCTTGTCGCAGTAAACGATCTGGAAGCCGACGAGATGGCCCGCGTCTTGGAACGCCGTCTGGTCAGTGCCGTGCCGGTGAACACCACAGCGCTGATCCTGGGTGACAACCTTTTCGTCAAGCCGCCCCATACCATCATCGAAAAGACCCGTCAGGTGCTGGCCGCCGGCATGACGCCGCAACTGGCCGTCTATACCGACGGCGACGTTGACAACGCCCGCCGCCTGCTGATCGACAGCGGCGTGGTGCAGGGTCCGCTGACCTGGCTTCTGCTGGCCGGCCTGCCGGGCTGTTCGCCGATGTACTCGCCGGAAAGCATGATCCACGGTCTGGTGCGTCAGGTCGATCTGATCCGCGCCGTTGACCCCGAAGCCCATATCATCGTCTGCGCCGGCGGCCGCGCCAGCCTGCATCTGGCGACCCTTGGCCTGCTCATGGGCCTGCATGTCCGCGTCGGCATGGAAGACACCGTGTGGAAATGGCCGCACAGCGACGAGATGATCCAGCGCAACGTCGATGCCTTCCTGCTTACCAAGACGATCTGTGAAAGCCTCGGCCGCGAACTGATGTCGTCGCAAGAATTCATCGAAATGTGCAGCCGCTCGGGCCTTGGCAAGGCCACTGCGGCCCCGGCCTCTGCCGGCGTCTGATGGGAACATCGCGTCATGGCATCCAGCTTCAGTCAAACCCTTGGAATCCCAACTGCAGGGGCGTTTGACGCCGCTGCTTCCAAGGATGATGCCGGTCGGCCCTTTGGTCCTTTTGTCGCCGGACATTGGCAGGTCCCCAGGACCATCAACCAAGTCGAAACGACAGACGGCGCTTCCTGGCGCTGTTATCGGGAGCGGCCGCAAAGCTATGACGCGATGATCCGCCGCTCGGCGGCCCGCTTCCCACGAAACGAGGCCGTCGTCTGCGGCAGCCGCCGTGTGACCTGGTCCGAATTCGACGAGTTGATCGAGCGGACGGCCTATGGCTATGTCGAGGCCGGGTTCTGCCCCGGCGATCGGGTCTGCGTGATGCTGGACAACCGGCTGGAGTATCTGGTCGCCATGCTGGCAGCCATCCGCGCCGGCGGGATCGCCATTCCGCTTGGCACGCGCCTGGGGCCCGCGGATGTCGAACACGTCCTGCGGGACGCTGCGCCAAAGCTTGTTGTCACGGCACAAGACTGGGCCGGCCATTTCAAGGGCCGGGTCGCCGACGGCCTTATTTTCCTTGTCGATGCTGCCCCGCCCGGGCCGCAAGCCTTTGCGCGTCTGCAGGGCGCAGGTGCCACAACCCTGCCGCAACTGTCCAGCGACGACATTGCGATGATCATCTACACCTCGGGAACAACGGGCAAGCCGAAGGGCGCATGCCTGACCCATACCAACTTCGTCCACACCTGCCTGCATTATCTGTACGCCTTGGCCATCGACCGCCCACTGCGCAGTCTTCTGGCCGTACCGGGCACGCATATCGCGGGTTTTGGTCCGCTGGCATCGGTCACGCTCGCTTCGGGCGGCACGATCGTGATGTGCCCGCAGTTTCGCCCGGCAGAGGCACTTGAGCTGATTCAGCGCGAGAAGATCACTTATGCCGTCCTCGTGCCGGCCATGTACCAGCTTCTGGTCATGAAGGCGCCCGTCGAACAGTTCGATCTGAAAAGCTGGGTTTACGGGATTTACGGCGGCGCCATCATGCCGCCCGCGACGATCCAGCGTTTCAGCGAGGTGGCCCCCCGTCTGCGCATGATCAACGCCTATGGCGCGACCGAGACCTGCGCCGTTTGCACAATCATGCCGCCTGAACTGACGGTCAGCCACCCTGCCAGCGTCGGCATGCCGCTGGAGTGTGACGACATCCTGATTGTCGATGCCGATGGCAATGAGGTTCCTGCCGGTCAAACGGGAGAGTTGTGGATTCGCGGTCCCAACGTCAGCCCTGGCTACTGGAACAATCGGGCTGCAACCGAGCGCGAGTTCTACCAGGGGTACTGGAAAAGTGGCGATGTGGGCCACCGTGACGCGCAGGGGCTGGTCTATGTGAGCGATCGCCTGAAGGACATGATCAACCGCGGCGGCTTCAAAGTCTTCAGTGCCGAAGTCGAAAACGCCCTGATGGGGCATCCCGACGTCGCCGATTGTGCCGTGGTGGGCGTGCCGGATTCTGTCCTGGGGGAAAAGACCTTTGCGATGGTTACGACCACCACGCCCCGGCTGAATGGCGCAAGCCTCGCCGCGTTCCTGAAGGAACGGATCGCTGACTACAAGGTTCCGGACTTCTGGGACATCGGCGCCGCGCCGGTGCCACGCAACCAGAATGGCAAAGTGCAGAAGGCCGATGTGCGAATGCGTGCCCGGGCCAGCCAGGCATCGATGCTGGGCTGACCCCACTAGATCTAATTGCGCTTCAATGGATGGAGGAGACAATGAGCGGAATCGTAAAGGATAAAGTCATCATCGTGACCGGGGCCGGCGGTGGCCTCGGATCAGGCATGGCGATCGACCTGGCAAAGAACGGTGCCTCGGTTGCGGTGGTCGACATCAACATGGCAGCCGCACAGAAGGTGGTTGACACGATCACCGCAGCCGGTGGCAAGGCGATCGCCCTTTCCGCCGATGTCAGCGATCGCGCCGCCGTCAAGGGCATGATCGCCGACGTCGTGAAGGCCTTCGGCCGGCTGGACGTGCTGTTCAACAACGCCGGTATCAGCCAGACCTGCCCCTTCATGGAAGTCACCGAAGCGGATTTCAACCGCATCATCAAGGTCAACACGCTGGGCGTGCTGATCGGCACCCAGGAGGCCGCGCGCCAGTTCATCGCGCAGGGCAGCCACGGCAAGGTGATCAACACCGCCTCGATCGCGGGCAAGCAGGGCTGGCCGGACTATGCGCACTACTGCGCCTCGAAGTTCGGTGTCGTGTCGCTGACCCAGTCCGCCGCCCGCGCGCTGGCCAAGGATAACATCACCGTCAACTGCTTCGCCCCGGGTGTCGTCGCAACCGAACTGTGGAAGCAGCTTGATCAGGATGCCCGCAACTACGGCATTACCGAAAAGCCCGATGACCTGATCAAGGGCTTTTCGGCCAACATCCTGCTTGGCCGCCCGTCGGAGCCCCAGGATGTGGTGGGCGTGACGACCTTCCTTGCCTCGGACGGGGCGTCATACATCACCGGCCAGACCATCATGGTCGATGGCGGCATGGTTCTGATCTGACCAGAATCCCGGCCCGGATCAACCGGGCCGGCTTAACCCAGGGAGGAAAGATGATGAAACTGACTGTACTTCGCAGCGCCGTGGCGGCGGCTACCCTATGCGCGCTGGCCCCCGTTGCGGTATTCGCCCAGACGGCGGACGAACTGATGCAGCAGCAGTTCGGCGCCGTGGTCGACAACCCCGTGCTGAGGGATACCTTCGACCGGATCGCCCTGCCCCTGACGGACGAGATGCGGGCCAAGGCGCTTGAATGCTATCAGAACAACAGCTGTGACACCGGCACCGGCGGCGGCGTTTCCGTTGCCTATGCCGACGGCTTTGGCGAGAACGTCTGGCGCCAGGTCACCAAGATGGAGTTCATCCTTCAGGCCCTGACCTATCCCGAGATCGGCAAGATCCAGTATGTCTCGGCCCGCGGTGACGTCTCGAAAGCCATCTCGGACATGAGCGCCTATATCGCGCAAGGTGTCGATGTGATCGTCATCTATCCCGATTCCGGTGAGGCCATGCTTCCGAGCATTCAGGAAGCCACCGAGGCCGGGATCAAGGTCGTGCTGCACAACGGCCCGGCCGTTGGCACCGCCGGAACCGATTACCTGACCAACATTCGCGAGGATGTCTGCCAACTGGGCGCCGCCTTTGTCGATGCCGTGAAGGAAGGTAATCCGGAAGCGAAAGCCATCGTCGAACTGGGCGGCACGCCGGGCAACACCCTGTCCTCAAGCTGGCAGGCTTGTGCTGACACGCAAGCCGCCGCTCAGGGCCTTGAAGTTCTGACCAAGATGGACACCAACTGGACGCAGGAAGGCACTTTCACCGCCGCCTCGGCCGCGCTGGCGCAATATGGCCAGGTTGACGGCTGGGTCTATGAGTATGCCGACGGTTTCCGCGGCGCTGTTCGCGCCTATGAGGCCGCGGGCAAGCCGATGGACACGGTCGCGGCCCTGCGCACGGATGAACAGGGTGTGTTCTGCGACTGGGAAAAGGCCGCCAATCCGAACTTCCAGCTGTACTATTCCTCGGCGTTCAACGTCAGCACCCGTATCGCGCTGACTGCCGCCATGGAATCGATCGCCGGAACCGAAGTGCCGGCGGAAATCCAGCTGCCGTTCAAGCTGAAGCCCGTCGTTGCCGGTCTGTGCAACGCTGATCTGCCGATGGAAACCTCGGTTTCGACCACCGTTGACAAGACAATGCTGCAGGCGATGTTCGCCAAGTAAGCCAACTTGCCCGGCCTGCCTTCCGGCAGGCCGGGTCTGCATTATGCGCGGTTCCTCAGGAAAGCGGACAGAACTATGGCCGACCTCGTGCTCAAGCTAGACGGCGTTTCAAAATCCTATCCCGGCGTGCGTGCGCTGGACGATGTGACGCTGGATTGCCGCGCGGGCGAGGTACACGCCATCCTGGGCGAAAACGGCTCGGGCAAAAGCACCCTGATGAAGATCGCCAGCGGCGTGGTCCGGCCCGACACCGGCCATGTAGAGATCAACGGCATCCTTCTGGCGCACAGCGACGCGCGGCTGGCCGCCTCTCATGGCCTTGCGACGGTCTATCAGGACGATTCCCTTGTTCTGGAACTGACCGTGGCGCAGAACCTGTTCCTGGCCACCCCACCGGGCAGCCAGCGCTTCGGCGACATGCGCCGCGCGGCCGCGCGGCATCTGGCCGCGCTTGGCCTTGATTTTTCACCCGATACCCTCGTCGGCGACATGACGCCCGCGCAGCGCCAGTTCGTCGAGATTGCCAAGGCGGTACAGGCGCGTCCCAAGGTCCTGCTGCTGGATGAACCGACCGCCACGCTGGATGCCGAGGGCGTCAAGAAGCTGACAGGGCTGATCCGCGAGCTGACGGCGGTAGGCACCGGCATCATCTACGTCAGCCACCGTCTGCCCGAGATCCTCGACCTTGCCGATCGTATCAGCGTTCTGCGCGACGGCGTGCATTGCGGCACCCATGCGGTCACCCCCGACCTGTCCGAGCATGACCTGATCTCGCTGATGGTCGGGCGCGACATCGGCAGCGACTACATGCCCAAGTCTCCGGTGCGCTACGACCAGCCCGTGCTGCAGGTCGAGAACCTGTCCGGGGCAGACTTTCACGACATAAGCTTTACCGCCCATGTCGGCGAAATCCTTGGCATCGCCGGGGCCGAAGGCAATGGCCAGCGCGAGATGCTGCGGGCGATCGTCGGGCTTGATGAGTCGACCGGCTCGGTCACCTGCCATGGCGATCCGGTCGACATCCGCTCGCCACGCGCGGCTCTGGGCGGGGGCGTGCTGTTTCTCAGCTCGGACCGCAAGGGCGAGACGATCTTTCCACAGCTGAGTGTTCAGAAAAACATGACGGCCTCGCTCTTGGGCCAGTTCTCGAGGGGCGGCGCCCTGTCTGCCGAGGCCGAGCGTCGCTTTGCCAGCGACATGAAAACCGATTTCGGCGTGGTGGCCGCCAGCCTTGACGTGCCGGTCAACGGCCTGTCGGGCGGCAACCAGCAAAAGACCGTTCTGGCGCGGTCGTTCCGGACCGGCGCCAAGGCCATCCTGATCGACGAGCCCACGCAGGGCGTTGATGCCGGGGCCAGGTTCGACATCTACCGCACCATCCGCGACAACATCGCCGGAGACAGCACCTGCATCGTCAACTCTTCGGACGCGCAAGAACTGGCGGGCATCTGCGACCGGGTTCTGGTGATGTCGCGCGGCCGGATCGTGCGCGAGCTGACCGGTGCAGAGATCACCGAGGAAACCATCGTCTCCAGCTTTCTGACCGTGCGCGACCTGCGCCAGTCGCAGCCCGAGCGCCCCGCCGCTGCGACCGCCTCGCTGATGCAGACCCTGACTAATGGTTCGGCGGTGTGGTGGGTCCCGATCATGTTCCTTTCGCTGCTGATCCTTGGCGTCGGCATCTACGCCGCCTCGGCCAGCCCGGTCTTCCTGAAGGGCATCAACATCCGCCACACCCTGCTGGCACTTGCCCCGGCCGCTTTGGTGGCCATGGCACAATTGCATGTGCTGCTGGTGCGCGGCATCGACGTTTCGGTCGGGGCCGCGATGAGCCTGGTCGTGGTCACTGCCTCGTACCTGATCGGCAGCGGCGCGACGGCGCCGGGCCTGGTTCTGGGCGTCCTGCTTTGCCTTGGCCTGGGCACGGCCCTGGGGCTGGCGAACGGGCTGATCGTCCGGCTGGGTGGGATCAATGCGGTGATCACCACGATCGCGACGCTCAGCATAGTGCAGGGGGCAGCGCTGATCGCCCGGCCGATTCCGGGCGGGGTCATCAACAGCGACCTGACCAAGCTTCTGAAAGCGAAGCTGGGGTTCATTCCCTTGTCGGCGCTTCTTCTGCTGGCCTTCGCCGTGATCGGCGACTACTGGTTGCACCGCACCCGGGGCGGGCTTGAAACCAAGGCAACCGGCTTCCGCGAGGAAGCCGCGCGGCGCAATGGCGTGGGGGTCACCTGGGTCCACCTGCGTGCCTACCTGACCTGCGGTGCCATGGCCGCGCTGGCGGGTCTGTTTCTTGGCGCGCAGGTTGCCGTCGGCCATCCGACCGTCGGGCAGAACTTCGCCCTGGCCAGCATCGCCGCCGCCGTCCTGGGCGGGGCAAGCCTGACCGGCGGCCGCGGATCGTTCACGGGCACGCTGCTGGGTGCACTGTTCTTCACGCTGATGGTGAACGTGCTGTCCCTGCTAGGGCTCAGCGCCTCGGTCGGGGTCATCGCCAGCGGCATCATGACTCTGTCGGCGGTCTTCCTCTACTCGGGCGTCGGCGAGTTGCAGAACCTGTTGCGGCGCGCTTTCCGCCCGGCCGCGCCCCCACCCGTCCGCAAGGGAACTGAGACATGACTGGAACGCCATTCCCACGGCTGGAGCGCCGCTTTACCGCGATCTGGGTAACCCTTGTTGCCTTGCTGCTGCTGAATGCGGTGTTCATGCCGCAGTCAGTCGCGCCTTCGACGCTGCTCGCTGTCCTGCCCTTTGCGGCCTTCCTGGCCATCGCGGCGGCCGGACAGGGCATTGTGATCATGTCGCGCGGCATCGACCTGTCGGTGCCAGCCATCGTCTCGATGTCCAGTGCGGTTTTGCTGGGCGTTTCGGGCGCACAGGATGATCGCCTGTGGCTTGCCATCGCTGCGGCCCTGCTGGTGGCGGTCTGCATCGGCACGATCAACGGGCTTCTGATCGCGGTTCTGCGCCTGAACCCGCTGATCGTGACGCTTGCCGTGGGCTCGATCGTGACCGGAATCGCCATCAGTTATCGCGAGACCGCCGCTGCGGAATCGACGGTGCCCCCGGCGCTCTCGGCCTTCAGCAGCAGCCGCGTACTGGGCGTTCCCTCGATCGTGCTCCTGACGCTGGTCTTTGTCCTTTTCGCCACCTTCGTACTGCGCAAGACAGTCATCGGGCGGCAGTTCGAACTGGTCGGAACCAGCCCAGCTGCTGCCCACCATGTCGGCGTCAGGACGCGACTTTACCAGGCCGCGGCCTATGTGGTGGCGGCGTTTCTTTACGGGGTGATGTCGGTCCTTCTGGCAGGGTTCATCCGCAACCCGACACTGGATGTCGGCAACCCCTACCTGCTGGCCCCGATTGCCGCCGCCGTCCTGGGCGGAACGGCGATCAGCGGGGGGGCCGGCTCGGTCCTGTCGATTGCCGGCGCGGCGCTGTTCCTGACCCAGCTCGAGCAATCGCTGAAGATGCTAGGGTTCCCGACTGCCTGGCAGATGGTGGTGCAGGGCATCGCCATCGGGATCGGCATGTACCTGTCGGAGCGGGGCGGAAACCACCGCTGAACCACCTTCCAACCTGGAGGCGAGGCGCGCGACCCTGCGTGTCGGCCCCGCATTGCCTGCAAAGCTCGAACAAAGATGACCAGAACTGATATCAGCTTCTACGCCGACGGCGACCGGATTGCCGGCTGGTACTATCCCCCCTGCACCGGCAACTCGGCGGCCATCGTCATGGCTCACGGCTTCTCGGCGGTAAAAGAGCAATATCTTGGCGAATACGCCGAGGTTTTCGCCGCCGCCGGCTTTGCCGTTCTGGTCTTTGACCATGCAGGTTTCGGCGCAAGCGGCGGCACGCCGCGCCAGCAGGTTGACCCCGAGAGGCAGCGGCGCGGTTATCGTGATGCGATCACCTGGATCAAGAACCAGCCCGGCATCGACCCCGGCCGCATCGGCATCTGGGGTTCCAGCTTCAGCGGTGGTCATGTCCTGGCCGTCTCGGCGCTGGATCGCCGTGTCAAGGCGGTCGTGGCGCAGGTGCCGATGATCAGCGGTTCGAAGGTTGCCCGGCGCACCCGGGGAAGCCAGCACGCAACCGCGCTGTCCGACCGGCTGCGCGAAGACCGGCGCGGGCGAATTGCAGGGGTGCCCTCGGCTCTGATACCGGTCGTCACTCTGGATGAGGACAGCATCTGCGCCCTGCCCGGGCCTGACGCCCATGCCTTCTTTACCGGCTCGCAGACGCGCGCCCCGACATGGCGCAACGAGGTCACCCTGCGCAGCATCGAGTTCGCTCTGGAAAACGAGCCGGCCTTCTTTATCCCCGCGATCCGGGCCGCAGTGCTGATCATCGTGTCCGAAGGAGACAGTCTGACCCCTGATGACCTTGCAGAAGAGGCCTTTGAGCATATCCAGGCACCAAAGAAGCTGGTCCGGGTGCAGGGGGGACACTTCTCACCTTATATCGAACAGTTCACGACGACCTCGGCCGAAGCCTGCGCCTGGTTCCGCGAACATCTGTGATATCTGCGGACGGGTCGGCCTGCGCGGGAAAAAGAAGGCGCAATCGTCGGATTGCGCCTTTTCCAGTTTAGGACCGGTCAGGAGGAAGCCAGTCCAGTGCGTTATTCGGGGCAAGCTCAGCTCTTGACCTTGATCAGCGAAATCGGCAGCCGTTCATAAGCGCGCGAACGGTCGGAGTTGTCCATCTCGGGTGTGCCTTCCAGCACAAAACCCTCGACCAGTACGGCCAACGTGTCGAAGATGATCGCGGCCTCGGCCTGGTTGATGATCTGACCGGCGCATTGATGCGGGCCCATGCCGAAGGTGACGTGCATCGCGCCATCCGGCGGGCGGTGCATGTCCAGTTCATCGGGGTTCGGGAAGATGGATGGATCGCGGTTCGCCGCGCCGACGATGAACTTGACCGCCTCGCCCACTTCGATGCGCTGACCCTGGATCTCCAGCGGCTCGCGGGCCCAGCGGGCAAAGGTCAGCTCTGGCGGATACAGGCGGTAGATTTCGTTGATGATGCCGTTGCGAAGTTCGGCGTGCTGGCGGAAGGCCTGCCAGACGTCGGGATGCCGCGCGAAATGCTCGATCCCCGACGAAATGATGTAGGAGGGGTTGTGGCCGCCCGAGGCCCAGAACAGGACCAGCGTCTGCTCGATCTCGGACCGGGTGATCTCGCCGTTGCGCTCGGCCTCAAGCAACGCGTCGGTCATGCCGGTGCCGGGGTTCTGTTCCTTCCACTCCAGCATCTTGCGCACGCGGGCGAACTGATAGTCAAAGGCGTCGGTCGCCCGCTTGTTCTCTTTCTCGCCAGCGACGTGGCTGAGAGCGGCCATGGTGCCGTGCATCGAGCGGATCACCGGCTCGAAATTGTCGTCCGGAAGTTGCAGCGCACCGCACATCGCGGCGTGGGTCGGGCCGACGCCAAGGTACATGTTGGCATCGAAGACTTCACCTTCGGCATATTTCGCCACGGTGGCGCGCACGAAGGCTTCCGACAGCTTGACCCATTCCTTGACCAGCTTGGGGGTGAACCACTTGTTGCCCCTGCGCCGAACCTCGGTGTGTTTGGGGGGGTCGAGACCCAGGACCGTGTCCTTCAGCACCGCCCAGGGACCGCGCGGGATACCGTGCGGGTCCACGATGCTCAGCGAGGGCAGCTTGCCGAAGTGCACGACATCGTTGTAGCGCGTAACGACGAAGGTTCCGTCGAGTGCGCGGTAGATCGGCCATTCGGTTCGGGCCTTCTCGTACCAGGGATAGGGATTCGCGATGAACTCGGGGTCAGCCCAAGGCAGGATATCCTGCGGCTGAGAGCTCGCTGCCGTCATTTCATGTCCTCACTGTTTCATTCCGTCAGGAATTCTTTTCTGTTTCAGGCCCTTGTTCTTATTCTGCCGCCCTTCCCTGCAGTTCTTGTGAAAGTTCGGGAGCCGGGCCTGACACAACTAACGACTGTTCGTTCGTATCATCACGCGACACAGAAAGCAATGCTGCACGCAGATCCCAGATCGCCCCTTGAATGCAAGTTGGCGCGTTCTGCGTAATCTTTGGCCACCGCAAGGGCGCGTCGGCACGACAAGGTTCGTATCGTCATGACAGGACCGAGACGACCGCGACCGGCAAGATGTTAGACCCGGTCAAAGTGGTTGGCTGCAACTTTGCGCGCAGGAGGAGAACATGCCGCAATCCCTGACTGACAGGCAACTGATCGTTGATGCCGTTTCCAGATATGCTTGGGGCTATGACCAAAACGACATGGCCCTGATGGGCGAAGCTTTCTCGGATGCTGCGACCAGCGGCGGCAAAATCACCGGGACGGAATTCTCCTGGGGGCCGATGGTCGGAAAAGAGGCTATCGTTTCTGGCCTGGGCGGGATGCGCGCCACGGCGACGATCCAGCCGCGGCACTGCGTGACCAACATCCTTTTCCTTGCACAAACTGACACGACGGCCCGGCTGCAGGCCTATCTGACTCTGATGGCCTCGGAAAACGGCGTTGCGCGGGTTGCGACCTGCGGCACGCTGGATATCGACGCGATCAAGGAAGGTGACAAATGGCGAGTGTCACGCCTTGACGTGACACTCGACGCACCGTTCTGAACTTTTCGTCCGACCATGGGCCGCCCCACATGCTCGGGCGGCCCGGCCGGTCAGGCACCGCGCAGTTGCCGGGCCACTTGCCGGGCAAAATAGGTGATGATCAGGTCTGCCCCGGCCCGTCGGATCGATCCCAGGGTTTCCATGATGACTGCGTGCTCGTCGATCGCTCCGGCCAGGGCCGCAAAGCGGATCATGGCGTATTCACCGCCCACCTGATAGGCAACCAGCGGAAGGTCGCTTTGTGCCCTGAGGTCGGCCAAGGTGTCGAGGTAGGGCATGGCCGGCTTGACCATCAGGAAGTCGGCCCCCTCCGCCTCGTCCAGGCGTGACTCGCGCCGCGCTTCGCGACGGTTCATCGGGTCCATCTGATATGCCAGCCGATCGCCATCCAGCGAACAACCGGCAGCAGCGCGGAAGGGACCATAGAAGGCCGAAGCGAACTTGGAAGAATAGGCCATGATCGGGACCCTCGAGAATCCCGCCTCGTCGAGGGCCGTGCGAATGGCGCCAACCTGACCATCCATCATGGCCGAGGGAGCTATAATGTCTGCGCCGGCGCGGGCAGCGGTCACAGCCTGCCGAGCCAGATTCACGATGCTGGAATCGTTATCGACATCGCCGCCGTCCAGTACGCCACAATGGCCGTGGTCTGTGTATTCGCAGACGCAATTGTCGGTGATGACGACCATGGACGGCACACTGGCCTTGGCTGTCCGGGTCATGCGGGCCATCAGCCCTTCGGGATTCCAGCTGTCGCTGCCCTCGCTGTCTTTATTATGCGAGACGCCGAAAAGCATGACCGCCGAAACGCCGTCCTCGGCGATGGACCGAATTTCTTCGGCAAGCAATTGTTCGGGAATTCGCGACATCCCCGGCATGGTCGCGATCGGGACGGGCTGATCTATCCCCTCTTCGACGAAAAGCGGATAGATCAGCTGGTGGGGAGCCAGACTAGTCTCACGAACCATCTGGCGCAATTGCGGAGATTGCCGTAGCCGCCGCATCCTCGACTCTGGAAACACTGATCGCTCCGTTCGTTTGCTGTTCAAACGGAAGACTAGGCACACTTGGCGCGATCTGCGCAGCGGCATGTGCCTAATTCTACTGCCAATGGGCCAATGTGAGCCCTCTCAGGCCGCCGGCCCGCGCGTGCCACGCATGATACTGCGGCAAAGTTCGGCTGCCTCGTCCTGAATGCAAAGCAGTTGGGCGTCACTGCCATCCCAGCGCGCCCAGGAGTTCACGGCATCAATGGCAGCAAGTACCTGACGCGCCTTGAGTTCCGTGTCTTCGTGCCCAAGCGCATCCGCGGCGGCTGCATAGAGCCGGATCCAGATGTCGATCCACGCATGCATTTCCATGCGCAGGTCCAAGGGAAGGAATTCGCCAAGACGGTCAGAATTCACTATCATGTCCCAGAGAAAGTTCTCGGGATTCACAAGGCTTACGCGGCCGTGGCAGCGTGCGAGCGTGTCCAGAAAGGTCGCGGCATCGACGGCGTCCTTGGTCGCTTCCAGAACCTCCAAGGCAAAGACGCGCGCCTGCCAGCGCAAGGAAAGGCCGATGATCTCATCCTTGCCGTTCGGGAAATGCGAATAGATGCTTGGAGCCTTAAGCTTCAATGCTGCCGCCAGACTGCGCATGGTAATGGCCGAATAGCCCTGTGCTGCCGCCAACTGCAGGAACGCCTTGAGGATGTCGATCTTCCGATCGCTTACCTCGTCCCAGTTGAAACTTGCGACCGAAGCCTTCACCTCGTCCACGACCTTCCGGATGCGTTCAGGCAATGTTTTCGCGCTCTTGTCCACCGTCGCTCTTGTGTCCATGGCTTGATTTTTCCGCTCGATACCTTCGGGCGTCCAGTTGACAACATGAATTAAACCAAGAGCGATGGAATACTCCGTACGCTCGTTCAGGCTCAACATCTCTGAACAGGTCTATAATCGACCGTCAAGCCCGATTGGATCGTCGGTGTTGCACGGTCGGTCGGGACTTGCCCGCAAGCCGCCCATCAAACACAGGGAAAATTGCAAGATCGACGGCCGCATCGGCATCGCGGCGCTTCCTCGGGGCGACCCGGCAGACCACAATGGTTCAGTCATGCATCCGTCGGATGCGCCCGGCCCGTTTAGTCAGTCAGCTCGCCGGAAACATGACTTAGACATCGTCCGCCAGCCTTGCCCTGAACACATCCGGCATCACCCAGTTCGGCTTGCTTCCCAGCAGCATCTGCAAGAAGCCGGCGGAAAAGCTGGCGTCGCGGATGGTATTCTCCTTGAACGACCACCAGTGCCTGAGATCATCGATGGACGGGTCTATCGTTGTTTCGTCGTGGAATTCCTGCGCGGTCGCCGCGGCGTGAACCGAAAGGCAGAACAGAGTGCAGCAGTAGCCCTCGGGCCAGAAGGCTGCCGCAGATCCGGACTGCGCGCGCGTCGGCGCATTGGTCGCCTTTACCGGCATGTCAGCCGTAAGCTCTCGCATCATCAGGGCCGCCGCGAACTCGAAGAAAGCGCGTCTTTTGGACGTGTCGGCTGGGCGCTGCAATTCGATTGCGTCAAGCCAGCGCGTGAAGGCGGCGGCAAGCTTGGTCTCGTCAACCTCAAAGCGGCAGCCGAGTTCTGCCCCCATCGTCTCAGCATGCTTCAGGAAGGCCGCCTTGAACCAGCGAAGGCGGCGGATTGCGATGCGCAGCGGCTCGTTGGTGGGCGGCAGGGCTTCGGGCGTGAGACGGATGTTAGACATGGTCGACATACTTGCGATAAAGCGCCGCGATCGCTGCCCGGTCCGCACTGCGGATCGTCGCTGCCATTTCCCGGGCCTTGGCGAGTGCAATGTCGGCCGCCGCCTCAAGCACGGCCGCGTTCTCGCTATCCGAGCGATCGGACTGCAGCCAAAGCAGTACTGCGAAAAGCGCAACAGAATCTATATCTCGACCTGCGTCGCCAACAGGAACACCGCCGCGAATGACGCGCGCGTCCAGCAGACGAAGCGTTAGATCGGCGGCCCAGTCCTCTGGGTCTCCATCGGGATGATCGCGAAGCCAGGCGGCAAAGGCGGACCTAGCGGACATCTCGCTGATGAAGGCGTCCGTAACCCCGACGCGGCGCAGAACGGCGTCGAGCGCCAGGTAGATCGCTCGGCCGAACTCAGCCGCGGCAGCAGAATGACTGACTAGCTCGTCCAGTGTCTGGGAGGGGCGGTCATGGCCGCCGAGCATGCTTTTCGCCACGGCCGACGCGGCCTCATCGACAGATCGGGCTATCCCTTCGACTTCGTTTATCATCCGCTTCGCAAGGCCTGCGGCCGCATCGGGAAGTGTGTCGAGCGTCAAAGTGTCGGCCACAGTCGCCCCGCCACGGCGCAAAAGGAAGCGAATCCCGCGCAGCGCCTCGCGCAGCGGGGCGGCATCAGGTGAAGCTAGGCTTGGTCGCGGCACGGATGATGTCCTTCTTACCCACCCAGCATAGCCTAGCCTGCAACTGTAACCAAGCGATCCATGGGTCTGCGGACAGGGGTGGCGGCGATGAACTCCAGCGTGGCGGCGAAGTCCTTCACGCCGGCCTGACTACCAAGTCCGGTCGCGTTCTGCGCCGAGGAGGCCTGCGCAATCTGGACGGCCTGAGGCAAGTCCATGCCCTTGACGAGGCCGGTGGCAAATCCGCCGTTGAAGCAGTCGCCGCAGCCGCAGGTGCATTTCACGTCCACAGCAAAGGCCGGGGTGGCAAATTCAGTTCCATCGCTGCGTCGGCAATAGGCTCCATCGGCCCCAAGCGTCAGGATGACACAACCCGCGCCGCGATCGATCAGGAACTGCGCGAGATCCCGGTTCTCGGTCAGTCCCGACAGGGCGCGAGCCTCCTCCTCGGACGGGAGAAAATAATCGGTGTGGGGCAGCAGGCGCTCGACCTTTGGCAAGTCGTCGCTGGTCGAGGCAAAGACATCCAGCGTCGTGATGACCCCGCGCCGCTTCGCTTCGGCCATGATCTCTTCGGTGCGGCCCTGATCCATCCGGTTCATCAGACCGACACCCCCGACATGCAGGACGCGCGTGTCAAGAAGGTCGTCGATCTGATCATCGCCGATATAGAAACCGTCGGTCGCCCCCCGCTTGTGCAAGGCGGGCCGGGCGCCATCGGGGCGCGTGGTGACGATTGAGGAAGAAGTCGTGAAGCCCTCGCAGCGCGCCATCATGCTGGTGTCAACGCCAAACCGGGCGAGCTTCATCAGCACCCAGTCGCCCATGTCGTCATTGCCGACCCCGCCGACAGCGCGGGCCTTTAGCCCGTGTTTGGCCGCGACAATCACCGCGCTGCCGGCAGCACCCGAAACCGCCAACGTGAAATCCTCGACGAAGTAGGTGTCGCCCCCGGGCGGAATCTGGGTCACAGGACGGCAGAGGGCGTCGAAGGTGATGAAGCCCATCGAAGTGTAGTCGAAACGTGGGCTCATGCCGTCCCCCGGATGCGCTGGCCGCCTTCGTCAAAGAAGTACAAATGCGCTGGGTCAAAGGTGATGCCGATCGGGACGTCGATATCCGAGCGATAATCGCGCGCGGCCTTGACTTCAATCTTCTTCGTGCCGGCAAGCACGGTCAGATAGGTGACATCACCGGTCGGCTCGACACCATAGACCTGGCCCTGCAGGTTGTCACCGCCGACATGGCAGTCCTCCGGACGGACACCCAGCGTAACCTTCCCTTGGACGAACTGCGGGCAGGGAACCGAGATTCCGGGTGCGGTGAAGCGACCGTCACGGGCCGACCCCTCGATCAGGTTCATCGGCGGGCTGCCGATGAAGCCGGCGACGAAGGTGTTGGCGGGGTCGGAATAGATCTCGTCCGGGGTACCAACCTGCTGAATGGCGCCCTTGTTCATGATGACGATGCGGTCGGCCAGCGTCATTGCTTCGATCTGGTCATGCGTCACATAGACCGTCGTGACCTTCAGCTGCCGCTGCATGTGCTTGATCTGCACCCGCATCGACTGGCGCAGCTTGGCGTCAAGGTTCGACAGCGGCTCGTCCATCAGGAAGACCTGCGGCTGGCGCACCACGGCGCGGGCCAGAGCCGCGCGCTGACGCTGGCCGCCCGACAGGGCACCGGGCTTGCGGTCAAGGAAGCTGCCAAGCTCGACCATGTCGGCCGCCTTGCGGATGCGCGCGTCATGTTCCGAGGCCGGGATCCCCCGCATCCGCAGCGGGAAGCGGATGTTTTCGTAGATCGACATGTTCGGGTACAGGGCATAGCCCTGAAACACCATCGCCACGTCGCGGTCACGCGCGTCGATCTCGTTTACAACTTCGCCTCCGATCACGATCTGGCCCTCGGTCGGTTCCTCAAGCCCCGCGATCATACGCATGGTCGTGGTCTTGCCGCAGCCCGAAGGGCCAAGCAGCACGAGGAACTCCTCGTCCGCGATGTCCAGCGACATGTTCTGTACGCCGACAAAGCCGCCATAGCGCTTGACGATGTTCTGAAGATGGATCGATGCCATGGGTCAGCCTTTCACTGCGCCCATCGTCAGGCCGCGCGACAGGTGCTTCTGGATCAGGATCACCAGGATCAGGATCGGCACGAAGGCGATGAACGAGACGAGAGCAATTGCATTGTAGATGATGCCGTCAGAGCCGCCGGTGAAGTTCGCAAGCGCCACCGACATGGTGTAGGCGTTCGACGTCGAGGCGATGAGCAGCGTGAACAGGAACTCGTTGATCGCGAAGATGGCCGCAATCACGGCGGCGGTGATGATGCCGGGCAGGCAGGCAGGCACGATGATCTCGCGCAGGATGGTCAGGTCCCCTGCGCCGTCGGTGCGAGCGGCGTCCTCGAGTTCCTTTGGGATGTCCAGCATGTAGCTGCGGATGATCCAGGTCACGAGCGAAAGGTTAATCGCCGCATAGATCAACATCAGCGCCCAGACGGAATCGAGCAGCCCCATCGTCTTGAACAGGAAGAAGATCGGAACCGCCACGATGGCCGGGGCCATCATCCGCGTTGAGAGGATGTAAAAACCGATATCCTCGCGGCCCTTGAACTCATAGCGCGAGAGGGCATAGGCGGCCGGGATCGCCAGGATCAGGTCGATGATCACCGAGCCGACGACCGCGATGACCGAGTTGCGCAGATATTGCGCGATGGGCCAGTCGCTGACCAGAAGATGCCAGGCGTCCAGACTGAAGGTCGGCCAGTAGATCGGCTGGGGCGTGATGACTTCTGTCCGCGGCCGGAAGCCGATCGACAGGAACCACAGGATCGGCAAGAGACAGACCAGAGCCCAGCCGCCAAGGACGAGGTAGCGCAAGAGCAGGCTTTCGCCGCGAGATTTTCGTGCAGTGGCCATCACTTCTTACCCGAATGGAAGGCGCGCTTCACCACGGTCTGCGCGATGATGATCGTCAGGACCAGCATCAGGACCGAGGCTGCCGAAGCATAGCCGAAGTTGAACATGCGGAAGCCCTGTCGATAGATGAAGTAGCTCATCGTCTCGGTCGCACCGCCGGGCGTGCCCTGGGTCATGACGAAGACGTTGGTGAACATGGTCGTGATGTCGATCCCCCGCAGCGTGACGGCGACCACGATCACAGGCCGCATCATCGGCAACGAGATGTTCCAGAAGATCTTGGGCCAGCTGGCACCATCAAGGCGCGCGGCCTCCTCGATCTCCTGATCCTGCCCCTGCAGGGCGGCGACGAAGATGATGAACAGGAACGGGGTCCATTGCCACACGTCGGCGACGATCAGTTCCATCCGTGCCAGCCAGACCGAGGCCAGCCAGTCGACATTGCCGCCGGTCAGGCCAAGGCGGATCAGGAGATCCGAGATCACACGACCGTCGTTGAAGGCAAGCTTCCAGATGAAGGCCACCGCCGAGGGCATGAAGAGCATCGGCATCAGGAAGACGATCCGCCAGCCGCGGATCAGCGGATCGCGGTAGGCGAAATAGGCGATGGCCAGCGCGATGACCGTCTGCACGGCCAACGAGATGCCCCCGATAAGGGCGGTATTTCCAAGGGCAGCCCAGAACTCACGGTCCTTCAGGATCAGTGCATAGTTCCCGAACCCGGTCCAGGTCCAGTTCACGAATTTGACCACGAAGAGGCTTTGATAGATTGCAAATAGTCCAGGGTAGAGCGTGATTACCAGAAGGTAGATCATCGCCGGCGCGAGAAGGAGGTAGGGGAAAGCCTTGCGCAGCGCGGGGCTGCGGCGACGGGGCGGGGTGCCCGACCGGTTGGGGGTGGCCGAAGCCACCCCCCCTGCCGGAACCGGGGGAGCATCGGTTCTCATGCGGATCAGAACGGCAGGGCCTTGCCGCCGCCGACATAGAGCCCCGGCGCAACCGCAGCATAGTCAACAGGACCGGCACCATCCTTGAACCCGTTCTTCTCCATGATCGCCTTCCAGGCGGCCTGGCCGTTGTCGAGAGCCTCCTTGGCGCTGATCTGACCGGTGATAGCCCGGTTGATCTCGTTGCCAAGGGCTTGCTCCATCTCGAACATCCCGGGCAGACGCGGGCTGCACCAAGCGTGCTCGAGGCTGTTGGCCCAGACTTCCATCGGCTGGCTGACCGCGCGCAGACGCTCGTTAGCCAGGACCGAGCGGTAGCCCGGCGCCACGCCATTGGCGTTTGCTTCGTTCATCGCCATGATCGACGAGGTGGTCAGGAACGCCAGCATCAGGAAGGCGCCTTCCGGGTTCTGGCTGGTCGCGGTAACGACCGAGGTCGAGCCGGCAATATTCGGCGGAGCAAAGACGCCGCCGGCGATGCGGGGTTCGTAGATCGTGACGAAGTCGTCGACGATCTGGCTCTGGTCCGGGCGCATGGCCTGGGTGCCCGAGTCCTGCCACGAAATGTTGGCCGCGACCTGACCGCCCAGCCAGGCGGCGCGGTTTTCGCCCCAACCGGCGCCCGACACGCCCTCGATGGCGTTCTTCGACAGCGCCAGAAGGGTTTCAAGGCCTTTGACCCCGGCGTCACTGTTCAGCATCGGGTTCCAGCTGGCGTCAAACAGTTGCATCCCGGCTTGCGCCGCGATGTGCTCCCACGAATACGTTGACCAGAAGCCACGCGCACCCAGCAGACCGATGCCAGCCACGCCACCACCCAGCTTGTTGGCTTCGGCCGTGATGCGGATCAGTTCGTCATAGGTCGGAACCGAGTTGGCACGGTCGATCGGCCCGCCCAGAACCTTCTCCATCACCGACTTGCGCAGGTGGACCATCTGGATGTCGCAGTCGAACGGGATGCCGACCAGCTTGCCGTTGAAGTAGCCGTAGTTCAGCCGGTAGGTGTCGTAGAAGTCATCCAGCGGCAGCTTCCACTTGGCGGCGTAGTCATCAAGCGGTGCCAGGAAGCCTGGGGCGGCGAAGTCGCCCAGCCAGGCCGAGAAGAACTGCAGTGCGTCGAACGAGGCGTTGCCCGAGATGAATTCGGAAATCGCCTTGTCGTAGATGCTGTCGTCAGGAATCGGAACCAGTTCGACTTTGATGCCGGACAGCGCCTCGAACGGAGCAAGTCCTTCGGCCGCCGATTCCTGGTCAGCCGCACCAATAGCGAAACGCACGGTCGTGCCGCCCAGCTGGCTGCGGACCGCTTCCCAGTCGACGGTGCGAATCCAGTCCTTTGCCGGGTCCCACAGTGGCTCACCCGTCATGCTGTAAAGTTTGCGATAGTCCTCGCGGACATATTTCTCGACCGAGATACTGTCGAGCGTGGCCTGAATGTCCGGCAAGCTATCTTGCGCAAGTGCCGGCATTTTCAACCCGGCTGCGCCGGTGGCGAGGCCGAAGGCTGCCCCTGTGCGCAGGAACGAGCGGCGGGACAATCCCCCCAAACGAATGGTCATTCTGATCTCCTCCCATTGGCGATACTTGATCGGTCTGACGCGCGCGGCGCAAGCAAGTCGTCGCTGCGGTCTCCTCAGGACGCATTGACTGCCTTCACGGCGCCGATCGAACTTTCGTATCGTACAGTGATACTGTGTTCATGCGTACTCGGCTGTCAATCGTTATTTTTGGCGCTTCTTGCTGCAATGCGGCGTGAACTCTTGATTGACATAAATGCAAAAGTTCATTTACCGTCGCCGCAACAGCTTTGAGGAGAGCCCCCATGCCGACAAACGTTGCCCTTACCGGGCTTGCGAAGGACCTTGCCGCCCGTGCCGAGACGGGAACGCCGATTCGCATCGGTCTTGTCGGCGCCGGCGAGATGGGCACCGACATCGTGAGTCGCGTCGCGCACATGAAAGGCATCGAGATCGGGGCGATCAGCGAACTGAAGCCGGGTGCTGCCGCAAAGTCGGTAGAGATCGCTTACGGGTCTGGTGACCTGGTGAAGGAAGTCGCATCAGCTGATGCGGCAAACGCCGCAATGGAAGCGGGCAAGGTTGCCGTGACGGACAACGTCGATGCGCTGCTTGAGGCCGGCCTCATCGATGTCGTCGTGGACGCCACGGGCGTTCCGGCCGTGGGGGCCGAGATCGGGTTGCGCGCCATGGAACGTGGCAAGCATCTGGTGATGATGAACGTCGAGGCGGATGTCACCATCGGCGCCTATCTGCGGTCCGAGGCCGAGCGTCTGGGTGTAGTCTATTCGCTTGGCGCAGGCGACGAGCCGTCGTCCTGCATGGAGCTGATCGAGTTCGTCTCGGCCATGGGGCACCGTATCGTCAGCGCCGGCAAGGGCAAGAACAACCCGCTGAACATCGACGCGACGCCCGCCGAATACACCGAAGAAGCCATCCGTCGCCACATGAACCCGCGCATGCTGGTGGAATTCGTCGATGGCTCGAAGACCATGGTTGAAATGGCGGCGATCGCCAACGCGACCGGCCTGATCCCTGACAAGCCCGGCATGCACGGCCCGGCGGCGGGCCGTGACGAACTGAACAAGATCCTCATCCCGGAATCGGCGGGGGGCGTGCTGTCGTCGGGCGAAGGCCGGGTCGACTATACCATCGGCAAAGGCGTCGCCCCCGGCGTCTTTGTCGTGGCCGAAATGGACCACCCGCGAATCTGGGAGCGCATGGAAGACTTGAAGATGGGCAAGGGTCCCTACTTCACCTTCTTCCGCCCCTATCACCTGACCAGCCTCGAAGTGCCGCTGACCTGCGCCCGCGTCGTGCTTTACCGCAAGGCCGACATGGTCCCGCTGTCGCGGCCGGTGGCCGAGGTTTGCGCGGTGGCGAAGAAAGACCTCGCGGTGGGCGACACGCTCGATCAGATCGGGGAATACTGCTATCGCGCCTGGATCATGGAAGCGGGTGAGGCCCGCACCGCCGGTGCCGTCCCCTGCGGCCTTCTGGCGGGCGCCAAGGTGACGGCGCCAATCCGCAAGGGCGAACTGATCACCCATGCGAATACCTCCGTCCCCGCGGGCAGCAAGATTGCTGCCTTGCGCGCACGGCAGGACAAGATGCTGGGGCTGTGACC